>ERZ650306.274-NODE-274-length-30938-cov-11.988019_pt1 | contig 30938 bp, 27 predicted proteins | sample MGYA00376242_ERZ650306 | MGnify/ENA primary metagenome ERZ650306 (study PRJEB26733, sample SAMN07839244) | wastewater metagenome | biome: urban; feature: wastewater treatment plant; material: waste water | place: USA: North Carolina | collected 2016-03-31 ... | reverse complement strand
CATGCTGCATAAATATGTCGGTAACGAAGGGCAGTCTCCAAGGCTTTCTAAAATGGGCGGAGCCGACTGGAAACGTGTGCAGAGTAAAGCCCGTGCCGCGATTACCGAGCTGGCTGAAGAACTGCTGCGATTACACGCGCAGCGTAAGATCGTCCCTGGTCATGCTTTTGCTGAGGATACCGAATGGCAGCGTGACTTTGAAGAGCGCTTCCCTTATGAAGAAACTCCGGATCAGCTTAAAGCGATCGCGGAGATCAAGGCTGATATGGAAAAACCTGAGCCGATGGACAGATTGTTGTGCGGTGATGTCGGTTATGGTAAAACAGAAGTTGCTATCCGCGCTGCTTTTAAGGCAGTTATGGATGGTAAACAGGTAGCAGTAATGGTGCCGACGACTGTTTTGGCGCAGCAGCATTTTATGACCTTCAAAGAACGAATGCAGCCTTTTGGGGTCAAAGTAGAGATGGTAAGCCGCTTCTGCACTCCCAGGGAACAAAAACGAATCCTGAATGATCTGGAAAATGGTCAGGTGGACGTTCTGATTGGGACACACCGTTTATTACAGCAGGATGTGCTGTTTCCCGATCTGGGATTACTTGTCATCGACGAAGAACAGCGTTTTGGTGTGGCTCAGAAAGAAAAAATCAAACGTTGGAAAACAGGCGTTGATGTGTTGACCTTGTCGGCGACGCCGATTCCGCGTACTTTACATTTGGCGCTTGTCAACGGACGCGATATGAGTGTGATCGAATCACCGCCGGAGGAACGGCTGCCGGTAGAAACTTATGTGGCCGAATATAATCCTGGAATGATCAAAGAAGCGCTGGAACGTGAAATGCGCCGCGGCGGCAGGATTTATTATGTGCATAACAGGGTTCTTGGTCTCGAAAATATTGCTGCCGATCTGCGCAGTCTGGTGCCGGGGATCAATATCAGGATCGCTCACGGTCAGATGTCAGAGGATATGCTGGAAGATGCAATGATTGCTTTTTATGAAGGCAGCTGTGATGTGCTGCTGTCGACTTCGATCATCGAAAATGGTTTGGATGTGCCCTTGGCCAATACTATTATTATCGACGGAGCCGAAAATTTTGGCTTGTCGCAGCTGTATCAGATGCGCGGCCGGGTAGGGCGCTCCTCTCGTCTGGCTTATGCCTATTTCGTCTATAAACGTAATCGTGCTTTGAGCGAGGTCGCAGAAAAACGTTTGCAGGCGATTCGTGATTTTACAGAGCTGGGCGCCGGGTTTAAGATCGCGATGCGTGATCTGGAGATCCGTGGTGCCGGTGAATTACTGGGTGATGAACAAAGTGGACAGATCGAATCCATCGGTTTCACGCTGTATATGGAAATGTTGGAACAAGCCGTCAATGCGCTGAAAGAGGGTAAAGAACCATCATTAGATCAACTGCTCTCCGACCATACTGATATCGAATTACGCGTACCGGCACTGTTACCCGATGACTATATTCCCGATGTGAATATGCGTCTTTCTATCTACAAACGTATCGCCAGTTGTAATACCCAGGAAGAGATCGATGAGCTCAAAATTGAGTTAATTGATCGTTTTGGTTTGCTTCCTCCAGCAGCTCAAAATCTGATCCAGATTTCGCGTTTCCGTTTGTTAGCCAAACCACTTGGCCTCAAACGAATTGAAATTGCTGATCGGGGTGGTTTTATCGATTTCACTCAGGACACCAAGATCAATCCGATGTTTATCGTCAGTTTGATGCAAACACAACCACGGTTATACCGTATGGATGGCCCTACCCGTCTGCGCTTTAATCTACCCAGTGACGATGCGAAAACTCGTTTCGCCTTGGTCGAGCAGATCCTCGACTCCTTTGCTAAAAACTGTATTTAAACCCTTAAGCTAACGATGCTCACCCATATGAGTGGGCATCGTCTGATTCCATTGCAACAAACAGCCACAATGATTTGCTGATAGTGATCCAGCAAGACTTTTCTGACACCCGCCTTTCCCCTTTACGACAACATCCAACATACTGAATGAAATTCTACGTTAGTAATCAGCCTGTTGTGATCCGCTTATCAGGAAGGATGTCACCATGAAAATAGCGCATAAACTATATTTTCTAATTGCAGTCGGTTTTTTAGGCTGTCTGCTGATAGGCGGTACATCGCTTATCAAAATGGCCAAGATGAATGAAAACATCAGCTATATCACCGACAATAGTATTCCTAGTATCCGTAATTTGAATCAGATTGAAATTCATTTCCTCATTTTACGCACCTATGTCATCAGTCATATCACTTATAGCGAAGATGCTCGCGCTATGCGCAGCGCAGAAGAAAAATTACGCGAATACGAAAAACAAATTGAGCAGGAAAAAATCGCCATCAGTACCAAAATGACTGAATATGAAAGTAAGTTTATCTCCGATCCAAACGATGTCGCGCTATATCAAAAAGTCAAAACTGCTATGGATAAATACCAGGAAGCAGCTAAAAAAATAATCGATATTTCAGCAACCTATGAAGCCAAAAAAGCCCGCACTGAGTTGGCTAATTTGCAGGAAGTAGGTAAAGCGGTCACCATAGCGCTGCAGGAAAGTATCGAACATAACAATCAGATCGCAGCGGAAGATAAGATAAAGGGCGAAGAAAATTATCAAAGTGCTCGTTGGACAGTCATTATCTCTTCTGCCGGAGTGTTAGGCTGTTTACTCGCATTGGGTTTATTGAGTGTAAACCAGATCCGTCGTGGTGTGAGTGGCGCACAATAGACCATCGCCCGTATTGAGCAGTCACTCGATTTTACTTTGCGAGCAGATGATAAAGGCAATGATGAGATCAGTCTTATGCTGAGATCGTTCAATCATCTGATCTCCGGCATGCAACACAATTTGAAAGAGTTACTGCAAGGTGTTCATGAGGTAAATGCCACTGCAGAAGAATTGCTGCAATCAGCACATCAGGTTACGGAAAGTTCACAAACGCAGAGTGCCTCATCCTCTCAAATGGCAGCATCCGTTGAAGAAATGACGGTCAGTATTAATCAGGTAGCGGAACAGGCTGCAGATGCCAGTATCTGTACCTCTGATGCCGGTAAGAAAGCACAAAATGGACAACGTGTTATAGATCAAACCGTCGATAACATCCACGCAATTGAAAATGCCGTTGATAATGCCGCCAGTGATATTGCGATGCTGGAAGAGAAGAGTCACGAAATAGCATCCGTTATTAATGTCATCCGCGATGTCGCAGAACAAACTAATTTGTTGGCGCTCAATGCCGCCATTGAAGCCGCACGCGCGGGTGAACAAGGGCGCGGATTTGCCGTAGTCGCAGATGAAGTCCGCAACCTGGCAGCCAGAACCGCAACGTCCACCGTGGAAATAGGAAAAATTATCTCTGCAATCCAAAGTGTTTCTAATGCTGCCGTTGCCCGCATGAAGAATGCTGTCCATAAAGTAGAAGCCGGTGTAATGGGCGCTGGTGAAGCCAGAAGCACGATGACAGAGATCTGTGAAGTAACAGAGCGCAGTTTAGAACTAGTCGCTCATATTTCTGATGCAATCAGAGAACAAGGCTTAGCAACTGATTCCATCGCCCAGCAAGTAGAAAGTGTGGCGGGAATGGCGGAGGAAAACAGCGAGTCAGCAAGAAATTCTGATGAGTTGGCTAATCGACTGGAAAAAGTAGCCGCCGATATGGAAAAAATTGTTTCTGCTTACAAGCTCTGATTTTTTCAGTCGGATAAAAAGAGGACGCCATTTCGGCGTCCTCTTTTTCTGAATCAACAGTGAATACTGTCTTATTCAGTCATTGGCACGTTGTCGATTGCCACTTCCTGCTCAACCGGTGCAGCTTCAGCTGTTTGTTCAGTTGCTGGTTGGTCGTCACGTTTCGCTTCTTTGATAGACAGACGGATACGACCCTGACGATCTACTTCCAGCACTTTAGTGCGAACCATGTCACCGACTTTCAGGTAATCAGATACATCTTTCACGCGTTCATCAGTGATTTGTGAAATATGAACCAGACCATCTTTACCTGGCAGAATGTTTACGAAAGCACCGAACTCAGCCAAACGAGTTACTTTACCTTCGTAGATACGGCCGATTTCAACGTCAGCAGTCAGTGCCTGGATGCGACGGATCGCTTCCTGAGCCGCTTCACCGCTTACTGCCGCGATCTTAACAGTACCATCATCTTCCAGCTCGATAGTGGTGCCTGTTTCTTCAGTCAGAGCACGGATCACAGAACCGCCTTTACCGATCACGTCTTTGATCTTCTCTGGATTGATCTTGATGGTATGAATGCGAGGAGCGAAATCAGAGATATCGTTACGCGCTTCACCAATCGCTTTATCCATCACGGTCAGGATGTGCAAACGCGCATCACGAGCTTGTTTCAGAGCGATCTGCATGATCTCTTTAGTGATGCCTTCAATTTTGATGTCCATCTGCAGCGCAGTAACACCTTCAGAAGTACCAGCCACTTTGAAGTCCATATCGCCCAGATGATCTTCATCACCCAGAATGTCAGACAGAACTACGAAGCTGTCGCCTTCTTTAACCAGACCCATTGCGATACCAGCAACAGAAGCCTTGATTGGTACACCTGCATCCATCAGAGCCAAAGAGGTACCACAAACAGAGGCCATTGAAGAAGAACCGTTAGATTCAGTAATTTCAGAAACTACACGAACAACGTAAGGGAATTCAGCTTGTGATGGAATAACAGCAGCAACACCACGACGCGCCAAACGACCATGGCCGATTTCACGACGTTTCGGTGAACCGATCATGCCAGTCTCGCCCACGCAGTATGGTGGGAAGTTGTAATGCAGCATGAAACGATCAGTACGTTCGCCAGTGATTTCGTCAATTGTTTGCGCATCACGTTCAGTACCCAGAGTACAAGCTACCAGCGCCTGAGTTTCACCACGAGTGAACAGTGCAGAGCCATGAACGCGTGGCAGAACGCCAGTACCTACGCTCAGCGCACGGATCATCTGTGGATCACGGCCATCGATACGCGGCTCACCACGCAGGATACGACCACGAACAACATCGCTTTCCAATTCATGGAACAGATCAGCCACTTCGCCGGCATCCTGAGTTTCATCAGCAGCCACGATTTCAGCAACGATACGTTGTTTCAGAGCAGAGATTGCATCATAACGCACTGCTTTTTCAGTAATACGGTAAGCTTCACCGATTGCTTCAACAGCCAGATCAGCAATTTTTGCTTTCAGAGCCACGTTAGCTGCTGGAGCAACCCAATTCCAAGGTTTTGTACCCACTTCAGCTGCAAATTCATTAACGGCTTTAATTACTGTTTGCAGTTGATCGTGACCATACACAACCGCACCCAGCATCACTTCTTCTGGCAGGATAGCGGCTTCAGACTCAACCATCAGCACCGCTGCGGCAGTACCCGCAACAACCAGATCCAGTTTACTGTCTTGCAATTCAACCACTGATGGGTTCAGAACATATTGATCATTGATATAACCAACACGCGCAGCACCGATTGGGCCGTTGAATGGAATACCAGAGATAGCCAGTGCTGCAGAAGTACCGATCATCGCTACGATGTCAGGGGTCACCGCTGGGTTAACTGACATTACAGTTGCCACGATCTGAACTTCGTTCAGGAAACCTTCTGGGAACAGAGGACGAATAGGACGGTCAATCAGACGGGCAGTCAGTGTTTCGCCTTCGCTAGGACGACCTTCGCGTTTGAAAAAACCACCCGGAATACGGCCTGCTGCGTAGGTACGCTCTTGATAGTTAACAGTCAGCGGGAAAAAATCGCGACCTTCAACCGCTTCTTTTTTACCAACAACAGTTACTAATACTGCAGTATCGTCCATGCTGACCATAACAGCTGCAGTTGCCTGACGAGCCATAACACCTGTTTCAATCGTTACAGTGTGCTGGCCATATGGGAAGGTTTTTACAATAGGATTCACGTGAATTTCCTTTTATTAATTTCGTCGCTCAAAATGCGCGCTTATTATAGCTGAAGGCGAGCACAATAGGTAATCAGGGATAGATCGACTTCAGATATAATTCTGGTGCAATTGTCACTTATGTCACGAAAAAACAAAAGGAGGCATAAGCCTCCTTTTGTATGAATCACTAAGAATGAATTAGCGACGCAGACCCAGTTTAGAAATCAGATCTTTGTAACGTGCATCATCTTTGCGTTTCAGGTAGTCCAGCAATTTACGACGCTGAGAAACCATACGCAGCAGACCACGACGGCCATGGTGATCTTTAGAGTGTACTGAGAAATGGCCTTGCAGATGGTTGATCTGAGCTGTCAACAGGGCAACCTGAACTTCTGGTGAACCAGTGTCATTGGTACCGCGAGAGAAATCAGCAACGATCTTGGCTTTAGTTTCAGCATTTAGTGACATAGTGTACTCCTGAGTTTAATGGACTGTGAGCCGATCACTAATTCAGCCCACAGAGAAGCTGCGCATTCTAGCACAGCTGTAATAACAGACAAGCTACTCAGCTTGATCATCCGCATCTGGCATATCGCCACCGATGCGAACGAGACGGCGCGGTGCAACTTTACCGTCTTCGTCAATTTCACCCACACCAATAAATTCTGCCTCAGGACCAACAGTCATGCGAACAAAACCTTCGGTTAGTGCGTGTGGCACCATCACCGCCTGCCCTTGTGTTACATAGGCAGCGAGAATGGATGACATATTCACTTCTGGCAAATTGCTCACTGCGCTATCCATTGGCAACAAGTAATAGTCCAATTTCTCGCGTGGTGGAATGCCCTGCTCACGGCATTCATCCAGAATTTCATTCAGTTTTTCAAGGCTGAGCATTTTGTCGTTCGGATATTTCGCAACCTGAGTACGACGTAGCTGAATAACATGTGCCCCACAACCTAACCGCTCGCCTAAATCGTCAACTAGTGAACGAATATAAGTGCCTTTAGAGCAATGCACTTCCAACGAAACTGCATCGTCAGTGAATTCAAGCAATTCCAGCGAATAAATAGAGATAGGACGTGCTTCACGCTCAATCTCTATTCCTTCACGTGCATATTCATACAGTGGGCGTCCTTGATGTTTCAATGCTGAAAACATCGATGGCACCTGTAAGATATCGCCGCGGAATTTATCTAACGCCAATGATAATTGAGATTCAGTTACGCTTACCGGACGAACTGAGACAACTGAGCCTTCAGAATCACTGGTATCTGTGCGAACGCCTAAACGTGCAGTTACGCGATAACGTTTATCAGCATCCAGCAGAAATTGTGAGAATTTGGTGGCCTCACCAAAACAGATAGGCAGCATCCCCGTGGCCAGTGGATCTAAAGCACCAGTGTGACCAGCTTTGGCTGCGTTATAGATACGCTTTACTTGTTGCAGCGCATCATTCGAAGTGATACCGCTTGGTTTGTCCAGCAGTATAATGCCGTGTACATCACGACCTTTGAAGCGACGTCGTCGAGACATCTTTAATCACGATCCTCCTCGCTCAGATCGGTCGATTCGCCACGGCGAAGCTGATCATCACGAACGGTATTAGTAATCAGGTTGGAGATTCGCATCCCTTCAACCAATGTTTTGTCATAGACAAAGCGAATTTCTGGTACTACACGCAGTTTCATCGCTTTACCTAACAGAATACGAATATAACCTGAAGCATCATTTAACACTTTGATGCCTGCCTCAATGTTATCTTCTTCGTTCAAAAAGAACGTCACAAAAACTTTGGCATGCTGCAGGTCACGCGTTAATTCAACATCAGAAACCGTTGCCATTCCGACACGCGGATCTTTTATCTCACGTTGTAAAATCATAGCGATTTCGCGTTGGATCTGTTGCGAAACCCGATCAGCACGTCCAAACTCTTTTGCCATTTTCAACTCCAGAGCAAAAATGGGGGAATGATTAGTTCCCCCCATATAATTACAGCGTACGCTGAATTTCTACAACTTCGTAAACTTCGATCTGATCGCCTGGGCGAACATCGTTATAGTTCTTAACCGCAATACCACATTCGTAGCCATTTTTGACTTCCGCCATGTCATCTTTAAAGCGACGCAGAGATTCCAGCTCACCTTCATAGATAACCACGTTGTCACGCAATACACGAATTGGGCTATTACGTTTAACAGTACCTTCGGTCACCATACAACCAGCAACATCACCAAATTTCGGTGAACGGAATACATCACGAACTTCCGCCAGACCAATGATCTGCTGTTTGTATTCAGGCGCTAACATACCACTCATTGCCTGACGAACTTCATCGATCAGATCATAGATAACTGAGTAGTAGCGTAAGTCGATGTTTTCAGCTTCAAGGATCTTACGAGCAGAAGCATCAGCACGAACGTTAAAGCCCAGAACGATAGCATTAGAAGCTGCCGCCAGTGTTGCATCAGTTTCTGTAATACCACCCACACCAGAACCAATGATTTTAACTTTCACTTCGTCGGTGGACAGTTTATTCAGAGAGTCAGCGATGGCTTGAACAGAACCTTGAACATCGGCTTTCAATACAACATTCAGCTCTGAAACTTCGCCTTCCGTCATATTGGAGAACATGTTCTCCAGCTTAGCTTTCTGCTGGCGCGCCAATTTAACATCACGGAATTTACCCTGACGATACAAAGCAACTTCACGCGCTTTTTTCTCGTCACGAACAACGGTAACTTCGTCACCAGCCGCAGGAACACCGGATAAGCCGAGGATCTCAACTGGAATTGATGGGCCAACTGAATCGACACTGCGACCCATTTCATCACGCATTGCACGAACACGGCCATATTCCAGACCACACAACACGATGTCACCCTGACGTAGAGTACCTTCCTGAACCAGAATAGTTGCAACCGGACCACGACCTTTATCCAGACGTGATTCAATTACAACACCGCTTGCCATTGCATCACGCACAGCAGTCAGTTCCAGAACTTCAGATTGCAGCAAAATTGAGTTCAGCAGATCGTCAATACCTTCACCGCTCTTCGCAGATACTTTAACGAACTGGTTCTCACCACCCCACTCTTCAGGGATAACGCTGTAACGGGTCAGTTCGTTCATGACACGATCTGGATCCGCATCCGGTTTATCAACCTTGTTAACAGCAACAACGATCGGTACACCAGCAGCTTTAGCATGCTGGATAGCTTCGATAGTTTGCGGCATCACACCGTCATCAGCTGCTACTACCAGAACAACGATATCCGTTGCCTGAGCACCACGCGCACGCATTGCAGTAAATGCCGCATGGCCTGGTGTATCCAGGAAAGTGATACTACCGTTCTCAGTATCAACATGGTAAGCACCGATATGCTGGGTAATACCACCCGCTTCACCGGAAGCCACTTTCGCTTTACGGATATAATCCAGCAGCGATGTTTTACCATGGTCAACGTGCCCCATGATGGTTACAACTGGTGCTCTGGACTCTGAATGTGCAGTAGAATCACGATCTTGCAAAATCGCTTCTTCCAGCTCATTTTCACGGCGCAGTGTCACTTTGTGACCCATTTCTTCCGCTACTAACTGTGCTGTTTCCTGATCGATGATCTGGTTGATGGTCGCCATTGCGCCCATCTTCATCATCACTTTGATAACTTCAACCGCTTTTACCGCCATTTTCTGCGCTAATTCACCAACGCTAATGGTTTCACCTACCACAATATCGCGGTTCACAGGCTGAGCTGGTTTCTGGAAACCATGCTGCATAGAGTTTGGCGTATGAAGTTTGGCGCGCTTACCTTTTCTCGCACGGGAATTACGCTCTTCACGTGCTTCTTCATGCGGAGATTTTTTAGCTTTAGTAACACCAGGACGACGGCGACCTTTGCTTTCATCTTGACGCTCACGTTCAGCTTCAGCTTCTTTCACAAACAAAGACGCGGCTTCGCTGACATCATCATTTAATTCTTTACGACGACGTTCTTCTTCTTCAGCAGCCCAACGGCCTTCATTTTCAACAGCTAAACGACGAGCTTCTTCAGCAATACGCTGGGCTTCCAACTCGGTTTTACGTTGAGCTTCTTCTTCTTGTTTCTTGCGTAATGCCTCTGCTTCGCGTTTGGCATTATCATCTGCGCGTTTATCTGCCTCAGCTTTCAATTTTCTAGCCTTCTCATCTGGAGATTTTGCTGCATTATCAGCAACAGCTTCTGTCGATACTGTTCTGGCCTCAGCTTCTTTGCGCGCTTTTTCTTCGGCTTCTTTGCGGGCTTTAGCTTCCGCTTCCATACGCGCCTGTTCAGCTTTGGCTAGCTCTTCTTGACGCGCTTTTTCAGCTTCCATACGCGCCTTTTCTTCTGCTTCTTTCTGCTGTTGAGCTTCGTCAATTACAGAACGATGTACGTAAGTTTTTGATTTACGTACTTCAATTTGTACTTCTTTATTCTTACCGCCAGCGACTGATACATTCAGTGTGCTTTTAGTCTTACGCTGCAATGTCATGCGCTTAGGTTCTGCACCATCGGCGCCATGTTGCTTTTTCAGATGCTCCAGCAGAGTGTGTTTTTCTTGCTCTGATACCATTGCATCTGCATTTTTCTCTAAGCCAGCATCTTTAAACTGCTGTACCAACCGGTCAACCGGTGTGCCCACTTCAATGGCTAGTTGTTTTACTGATAAATCGGCCATTCATTACCTCCGCAGTTTACTCTGCCTGCTCGCCGAACCAGCAAATATTACGAGCTGCCATAATCAATTCGCCGGCCTTTTGTTCGGTCATTTCCGGAATACCACTCAGATCGTCTATGCCTTGTTCAGCCAAATCCTCCAGAGTCGATATACCACGAGCAGCCAGCTCATAAGCCAGATCTTGCGCCATACCTTCTAATGCCAGCAAATCATCTGCTGGCTTAGCGCCTGCCAATGTTTCTTCTTTAGCCAGCGCCTGAGTGCTCAGAGCTTGCTTGGCACGATCACGCAATTGTTCAATCTGTTCATCATCCAGTTCTTCAATGCGTTGTAGCTCGCTTAACGGTACATAAGCGATTTCTTCAACGGTAGAGAAACCTTCATCAACCAGTAACTCAGCAAAATCATCATCAATATCAAGAGCCTGGGTGAACAGAGTCAGAATGCGATCTTTTTCAGCCTGATGTTTAGTCTGCATATCTTCTACAGTCATCACGTTCAATTCCCAGCCTGAAAGCTGAGAAGCAAGACGAACGTTCTGACCGTTACGACCAATTGCCTGAGCCAGGTTGCTGGAGATAACCGCGATATCCATAGTGTGGTTATCTTCATCCACGACCAAAGAGGCTACATCAGCCGGGGCCATAGCATTGATGACGAATTGAGCAGGATTATCATCCCACAATACGATATCAATTCGTTCACCGCCTAATTCACCAGAAACAGCCTGAACACGAGCACCACGCATACCAACGCAAGCACCAACAGGATCGATACGGCGATCATTGGTTTTTACTGCAATTTTGGCTCGCGAACCAGGATCACGAGCAGCACCTTTGATTTCAATGATTTCTTCACCGATTTCAGGTACTTCGATTCGGAACAGCTCTTTCAGAAAATCAGGATGCGTGCGGCTAACAAACAGCTGTGAACCTCGGGCTTCTGGCTTAACAGCAGCTAACAGACCTCTGACGCGATCTCCATTACGGAATGACTCGCGTGGTAACATATCCTCGCGATAAATCACACCTTCTGCGTTATTGCCTAAATCGATAATAACGCTGTCACGGGTAACTTTCTTGACCACGCCGGTAACAATAGTACCTTCCTGATCTCGGAACTGTTCAACTACTTGTGCACGCTCAGCTTCGCGAACTTTCTGAACAATAACTTGTTTAGCCGTTTGAGTAGTGATGCGATCAAAGGTAATCGAATCAATTTGCTCTTCAATAAAATCACCTAATTGAATAGATGGATCATCAAAGCGTGCGGCATCCAGTGAAATTTCACGATATGGGTTTTGCATAACACCATCACCTTCCACCGTTTGCCAACGACGGAAAGTATCAAAATCACCGGTTTTACGATCAATTGCGACACGAACTTCAATATCGCCTTCGTATTTCTTTTTGGTTGCTGTTGCCAACGCGGTTTCCAGTGCCTGGAAAATTTTTTCGCGAGGTACCGCTTTTTCATTGGAAACGGCATCAACAACTAAAAGGATTTCTTTATTCATTATCCAATAGCCTCGTCAATCAAAGTTCGGGATCAGGTTTGCCTGTTGAATATTGGCAAAGGCCAGAATTTCATCTTTACCATCAATCGTCAGAGTGATCATTTCTCTCTCAACCTGTTTGATGGTGCCTTTATATTTACGTCGGTTATTCACTGCCATCCGCAATGTCACCGTCGCAACCTGGCCGATATATCGAGCAAAATGTTCCGGTTTGAGTAATGGTCGATCCATACCAGGTGATGACACCTCAAGGTAATATTCAGTGGTAATGGGATCTTCCACATCCAGTAATGCGCTCACCTGATGACTAACCGCAGCACAGTCATCTACCGAAATTCCATTCGCATGATCAATATAAACACGCAAAGTAGAATGCTTTCCGGCACGGATAAATTCAATTCCCCACAACTCATAACCTAACGCAACAACTGGTGCATCAAGTATTTCTGTCAGGCGTTGTTCCAAGGTAGCCAATAGACCCTCCATAAATAAAAAAAGGGCATCGACGGCCCAATATTATGCCCACCAGAATGGTGGTAACAGAATCCGGATAACAAAAAGCCCCGTTCAAAGAACTGGGGCCTTGAGCCTGATCACCCTTAAACGATGATCATATAAAATGGTTGCGGGGGCAGGATTTGAACCTACGACCTTCGGGTTATGAGCCCGACGAGCTACCAAGCTGCTCCACCCCGCGTCAAATTACGCATATGATAGCACAATGAGGTTAATGCTATCAACTAAATTGGTGCCCAGCGCGGGATTTGAACCCGCACACCTAACGGCACTACCCCCTCAAGATAGCGTGTCTACCAATTCCACCAGCTGGGCTAAATCTTAATTCGGAACGTCAGCGTCTTTTTTAACGTCTGCTGCTTTTTCTACCGGTTTATCAGTTGTTTGTTCTGCAGCTACAGGCTTAGACAGATCAGACCATGCATCAGCAGGTTTGCTACGATTATTAGTTATAGCACCTAATAACAAACTGATAACAAAAAATACAATAGCAAGAATCGCTGTACTCTTAGTCAGGAAGTTACCTGAACCTGACGAACCAAAAACAGTATTGGATGCGCCAGCGCCAAAAGATGCACCCATCGATGCGCCTTTGCCATGTTGGATTAATACCAAACCGACCAGCGTAATAGCTACTAATAAATAAACAACCAGCAGAACTTCGTACATTTTATTCCTCTCACGCCCGACAGCGAGCCATGTTGCTGTTTCAGCAATGTAAAGCGGCAGGATACTAGCACTGAAAAAATAAATTCTCAATCTAACTAGTTTAATTACCAGCTTGGCCGCGAAAGCGTGGCAATACTAGCCAGCCTTTCTGATGCTGACAAGCAGATTTTCAAAAAAGCCGACTAATTGCATATTTTTACAACAAAAATCTATTATTTGGCTGCAATCACTTGTGCTGCAATTTTTTCTGCAAACGCTCGTACTTGAACCTCTTCCTCGCCTTCAACCATGACTCGGATCAGCGGCTCGGTACCCGACTTTCGTAACAGTACACGACCGGTTTTACCTAAAGCCGATTCAACTTCACGTACAGCTTGCAGAACTGCTGCAGAAGCCAATGGATCATGCTCCCCAGCAAAGCGAACATTAATCAGGATCTGCGGGAATTTTTTAATTTCTTTACGCAGCTCAAATAATGTTTTGTCTGCTCGGCTTGCAGCTTTAAGCACTTGTAATGAAGCAATAATGCCATCACCGGTAGTAGTTTGATCCAGACAAATAATATGACCTGAATTTTCACCGCCTAATCGCCAGCCTTTTTCCTGCAATAATTCCATTACGTAGCGATCGCCAACTTTAGCGCGAACCAACGGGATATCCAGTTTAGTTAATGCTACTTCTAGCCCTAAATTGGTCATCAGTGTGCCAACGACACCGCCCACTAAGGTGCCTTGTTGCTGCAAATCGCGGGCAATAATATACAGCAGCTCATCACCATCGACTTCATAGCCAGTGTGATCTACCATGATCAAGCGGTCACCATCACCGTCAAAAGCGATCCCCAGATCTGCTTTTTCCTGTAAAACACGTTCTACTAAGGCTTTTGGTGCTGTGGAACCAACATTATCATTAATGTTCAAACCATCGGGCGTGCAACCCATTGTGATCACATCCGCACCTAATTCTCTAAATACAGAAGGTGCAATGTGATAAGTTGCGCCATGCGCGCAGTCCACAACGATTTTGAGGCCATCTAAACTGAGTTCACTCGGGAATGTACTCTTACAAAATTCAATATAGCGGCCAGGAGCATCATCAATACGTGATGCTTTACCTAGCTGTGCAGAGTCAACACAGCACAAATCCTGTTCCATTGCCTGTTCAATAGCATCTTCAATTTCATCAGGTAATTTAGTGCCTTGCGTTGAGAAAAATTTAATGCCATTGTCATAAAATGGATTATGCGAAGCACTGATTACGATCCCGGCCTCCGCGCGAAATGTCCGGGTCAGATAAGCAACGGCAGGCGTTGGCATCGGGCCGAGTAATACAGGTTTTAATCCTGCAGCAGAAAGGCCAGCTTCTAGGGCTGCTTCCAGCATATAGCCGGAAATACGGGTATCTTTACCAATCAGAACTTTTTTACTGCCCTGTTTAGCTAAAACCTTACCGGCAGCCCAACCCAACTTCATCACAAAATCAGGAGTTATAGGCATTTCACCCACTTTGCCGCGAACACCATCTGTTCCAAAATATTTTCTGCTCATTTATCTCGCCTGATCAAATCTGATTAATATGAGATGTTTGATATTGCTGTGCACGCCAAAATACCTTCACAGCATCACTGGTAGCCTGTACATCATGGACACGGATAATACGCGCGCCCTGAGCCAGTGCATAGAGAGCCGCAGCAATACTTCCTGCTAATCGCTCATCTACTGAGCGATTAAGCAAGTTACCAATCATACTTTTGCGTGACACGCCAACCAGTAGTGGGTAGCCAGTTTGTATTTCACTTAACCGACCTAGTAATTCATAATTTTGTTCTAATGTTTTACCAAAACCAAATCCAGGATCCAGGATCAGTTTTTCTGGGGATATTCCGGCAGCAAGACATGCAGCGACACGGTTGCTCAGAAAGTGTGAGACTTCATCGACCACACTTTTATATACGGGATGATTTTGCATTGATTGTGGTTCACCCTGCATATGCATCAGACAAATCAACGCTTGGCTTTCTGCCGCAACCTTAAGCGCACCGGGCTCCTGTAATGCTTTGATATCATTGATGAGATGAGCTCCAGCCTGACATGCAGCGGCCATAACAGCTGGCTTATAGGTATCAATAGAGATCATTACATCCAGTTTCTTGGCTAATTGCTCAATAACCGGAACAACCCGATCCAACTCTTCCTGCTCAGAAACATAGATAGCACCTGGTCGAGTTGACTCTCCTCCCACATCAATGATTTCAGCTCCTTCTTCCATCATCTTTTCGGCATGAAACAAGGCGCGGTCAAGTTGATTAAAGCGAGAACCATCAGAGAAAGAATCTGGCGTGATATTCAGGATGCCCATAATTCGGGGTTGAGAGAGATCGAGCTCACGTCCGCAACCAGTCATCAAAATCATCGTTTTTCTCCAATAAAAAACCCCAAGCATATGCCCGGGGTTAGTGTCATGTGATATTAGTGCGAGGTATCAGACGGTGTAGAGCTATTGTCGCTATTACCGGATGTAACTGCACCGTTTTCACCAGAAACAGCTGAAGAGGTACCACCATTTTGCGAATTATGATCACGTTCATAATCAGCCGGTAAACGAACTTCTCTACGAAGCATCAAATCATCAATCTGCTGCGCATCGATTGTCTCATACTTCATTAACGCATCTTTCATCGCATGCAAAACATCCATATTTTCCATCAATAGCTGTTTTGAACGATCATAATTGCGATTAATGATCTGTTTTATTTCAGTATCAATGATACGTGCAGTATCGTCAGACATATGCTTGGCTTTGGCCATAGAACGGCCCAAGAATACCTCACCATCTTCTTCCGCATATAACATTGGACCCAAACGCTCAGACATACCCCATTGCGTTACCATTTTTCTGGCTAACTCGGTTGCCCGCTCGATATCATTCGATGCACCTGTGGTTACTCGTTCGCTACCATAGATGATCTCTTCAGCCAGACGACCGCCATACAAGCTGGAAATCATTGACTCCAGATATTGCTTAGAGTGGCTCCAGCGATCCTGCTCGGGTAAATACATGGTAACGCCTAAAGCTCGACCACGAGGAATAATCGATACCTTATAAACAGGATCATGTTCAGGCACCAGACGACCAATGATTGCGTGACCAGCTTCATGGTATGCCGTCATCTCTTTTTCAGACTCTGACATGACCATCGACTTACGTTCAGCACCCATCATGATCTTGTCTTTAGCGCGCTCAAACTCACTCATACTAACCAGTCGTTTATTACCACGAGCAGCGAATAGAGCAGCTTCGTTAACCAAGTTTGCCAAGTCAGCACCAGAGAAACCAGGGGTACCACGGGCAATCAGTGATGCATCAACATCGTCACCCAATGGTACTTTACGCATATGAACTTTCAGGATCTGTTCACGACCACGAACATCCGGTAACCCAACCACAACCTGACGGTCAAAACGACCTGGACGTAGTAATGCCGGATCTAATACATCAGGACGGTTGGTTGCAGCAATCACAATGATCGCCTCATGACCTTCAAAACCATCCATCTCAACCAGCATCTGGTTCAGTGTCTGTTCACGTTCATCATGGCCGCCACCGAGCCCTGCGCCACGCTGACGACCGACAGCGTCGATTTCATCGATAAAGATAATGCATGGTGCGGCTTTCTTCGCTTGATCGAACATGTCACGCACACGAGATGCACCGACACCAACGAACATTTCCACGAAGTCAGAACCGGAAATGGAGAAAAACGGTACTTTCGCTTCGCCTGCGATGGCTTTAGCGAGCAATGTTTTACCTGTACCAGGCTGACCAACCATCAAAATACCTTTTGGTATTTTACCGCCCAATTTCTGAAAGCGGGATGGATCACGCAGGTAATCAACCAGCTCTTTAACTTCTTCTTTTGCTTCATCACAGCCAGCAACATCAGCAAACGTAGTTTTGATCTGATCTTCGCCCATCAAACGTGCTTTGCTTTTACCAAAAGACATCGCACCTTTGCCGCCACCACCGCCTTGCATCTGGCGCATGAAGAAGATCCAGACACCGATCAATAACAACATTGGGAACCAGGAAATAAAGATGCTCGCCAGCAAGCTCGGCTCTTCCGGTTTATCCCCCACGACACGAACATTATGATTCAACAGGTCATTAATCAGCTGATTATCCTGCATTGGCATAACTGTCGTGAATTTTTCACCGTCACGTTTCTGACCATTTATTACTTTGCCATCAATGTGCACTTCGCGGATTTGATCCTGTGCTACATCACGGACAAAACTGGAGTAATCCAGCTGCCGTCCTGAGTTATCAGTAGGACTAAAGCTCTGGAATAATGACATCAGTACCACTGCGATAACTAACCACAGGATCAGGTTTTTCGCCATATCACTCAATTCTCTAACCTCGCAATTGATGGCTAAGATAGTTTTAGGTTACTACAGTTTAAAACCTGTAGCTACAATATAGACTTCCCGTGAACGGGCTCTTGATGAATCAGGTTTACGAATTTTAACCACAGAAAACAGCGATCTAACCTCTTTGAGATACTCTTCAAAACCAGCGCCCTGAAAGACCTTGACCATAAAGCTACCTTTAGCAGCCAATACTTGTTTACACATCTCCAATGCGAGTTCAACCAAATACATAGAACGCGGTTGATCAACTGCAGGTGTACCAGACATATTCGGTGCCATGTCAGAAAGTATAACATCCACCTTCTGTTCACCAACACGACCTAACAATGTGCTAAGTACCGCTTCCTCACGGAAGTCACCTTGCAAAAAATCAACCCCGGCAATTGGATCCATAGGAAGAATATCGCATGCAATCACCCTTCCATGTGGTCCGACCTGTTCAACACAAAATTGAGACCAGCCACCGGGAGCTGCCCCAAGATCTACGACAGTCATGCCTTGTTTGATCAATTTATCTTTTTGCTGAATCTCATCGATTTTAAATACAGCACGGGAACGAAGACCCTGTTTTTGAGCCTGTTGTACGTATTTATCTTCAAAATGCTCTTTTAACCAACGTGTAGAGCTGGCTGTACGCTTCTTTTTACTCATGTAAATGACTCTGGGGGACGAACCCTATTAGTATTAAAGTGTAGATGGGGTTAAAATGCGACGTTTTCAATATTTAGTTAAGAAGAAATAGTGCCATGAATTTAACAACCAAACAAAAGCAATATTTGAAAGGACTAGCTCATAGCCTTAAACCAGTCGTTATGCTGGGTCAGCATGGTCTGACTGAAGGTGTGCTGGCCGAGATTGATGCGGCACTAAACCACCATGAATTAATCAAGGTTAAAGTCTCCGCAGCTGATCGTGAAACAAAACAGTTGATTGTAGATGCGATTGTTCGCGAAACAAAAGCAGCTCAGGTACAAGTGTTAGGTAATACCCTAAGCCTGTTCCGTCCTTCCGAAGAAAAGAAAATTTCTCTTCCGAAGTAATCATTAAAAGATAACGCCATCTATTACAGATGGCGTTTTTCTATAACCATGATGTTCTCAGATATATTCAACTTGAATGATTTCGAAATCAACTTTACCTGCCGGCGTAGTAATCGTTGCGACGTCATCAACTTCTTTGCCGATCAACCCGCGAGCAATGGGGGAATTCACTGAGAGTAAACCTGATTTAATATCCGATTCATCATCACCTACGATACGATAAGTGATCTCTTCTTCTGCTTCACCTTTTAACACCGTAACTGTTGCGCCAAACACAACACGGCCATTATTAGGGATCTTTGTTACATCAATGATCTGAGCATTTGACAGTTTGGCTTCAATTTCCTGAATACGCCCTTCGCAGAAACCCTGCTGCTCACGAGCTGCATGGTATTCCGCATTTTCCTTCAAATCACCATGCGCACGAGCTTCCGATATTGCCTGGATAATTTGTGGACGTTGCACTGTCTTCAAGTGTTCCAGTTCTTCGCGTAATTTCTCCGCGCCGCGCACGGTCATTGGAGTCTTAATCATAACCTTGGACCTAATTGTACTTTCTGAGCGTTAAGATAACGCAAAAATAAGAAGATGATGTGATATAGAAAAACTCACATCATCTCGCTAATAAAAATTCAATGTCTGACTATACATGAGCGCCTCTCTGAAACAAGCGGGCGCTCTTATTTTAGCCAGTCAGATCATCAAAGAATCGTTTTACGCCTTCAAAGAACCCTTCTGCCTTTGGCTTGTGGGTTTTGACACCAGAGCCATTTAAGGAGTCTTCCAGTTGTTTTAACAATTCTTTTTGTTCATCACTGAGTTTAACCGGTGTTTCGACCACTGCTTTACACAATAAATCGCCTTCAGTGCCAGAGCGTAAGGAGCGAACGCCTTTACCACGCAGGCGGAACATACGGCCAGACTGAGTTTCAGATGGGATCTTCAGCATCAGACGCCCATCCAGTGTCGGCACAGCCACTTCCCCACCTAACGCGGCAGTTGTGAAACTGATTGGAATTTCACAGTACAAATTATTGCCATCACGCACAAAGATCGGGTGATCTTTGACATGGACCTGTACATACAAGTCACCTGCCGGAGCCCCAAACTCGCCAGCTTCACCTTCACCAGCCAAACGAATACGATCGCCAGTATCAACACCAGCCGGGATCTTAACAGACAAAGTTTTGGTCTTCTGTACGCGGCCATCGCCATGACATTTGCGGCATGGATCAGTGATGATCTTACCTTTACCATGGCAATGCGGACATGCCTGAGTAACCGCGAAGAAACCCTGACGCATTTGTACCTGACCAGAACCATGACAGGTTGGACAAGTTTGTGCAGAAGTACCAGTGCGGGCACCAGAGCCATGACATTCATCGCACTCAACCAGCGTTGGCACTTTGATTTCTTTGCTGACACCTCGGACTGCCTCTTCCAGAGTCAGCTCCATGTTGTAACGAAGATCGGCACCACGCGCAGCGCGTTGACTACGACGTCCACCACCAAAAATGTCACCAAAAATATCGCCAAAAACATCACCAAAATCAGCACTGCCGCCAAAACCACCCGGGCCAGCCTGATTTGGATCTACGCCTGCATGACCAAATTTGTCATACGCAGCACGCTTTTGCGCATCAGAAAGAACTTCATATGCTTCTTTAGCTTCTTTGAATTTTTCTTCTGATTCAGGATTGTCGGGGTTACGATCCGGATGAAATTTCATTGCCAGTCGTTTGTAAGCTTTTTTGATTTCCCGCTCGTCGGCAGAGCGTTCAACCCCTAATATTTCGTAATAATCTCGCTTTGCCATAGTGAGTCATCCATACCTTTTTGTATAGACAGACGGGCGTTGGTCTCCCAACGCCCGTGATTACTGCCAATAGCTGTTAATGATGCTTATTTTTTGTCGTCTTTAACTTCTTCAAATTCAGCATCGACAACGTCATCATGAGCTTTACCACCAGCCGCTTCTGCACTAGCATCAGCGCCCTGATGGGCGTGTTGTTGCTGTGCTTGCTGCTGAGCAATTTCCATCAGTTTCTGTGAAGCAGCCATAAGTTCCTGCTGTTTCGCTTCGATGGTCGCTTTGTCTTCGCTCTTCAGTGCATCTTCCAATGCTTTTACTGCAGCGTCGATTTTTGCTTTTTCATCAGCTGGCAATGCTGTACCCGCTTCGGTGATCTGTTTGCGAGTAGCATGGATCAACGCATCAGCATGGTTACGCGCCTGAACTAACTCTTCAAATTTCTTATCTTCAGCTGCATTCGCTTCCGCTTCACGTACCATGCGCTGGATTTCATCATCAGACAGACCTGAAGATGCCTGAATAGTGATGTTCTGTTCTTTGCCTGTTTCTTTGTCTTTCGCAGAAACGTGCAAGATACCATCCGCGTCGATATCGAAAGTTACTTCGATCTGTGGCAAGCCACGTGGTGCCGGACGGATGCCTTCTAGGTTGAATTGACCCAGAGACTTGTTATCTGCCGCACGTTTACGTTCACCCTGCAGCACATGGATAGTTACGGCTGACTGGTTGTCGTCTGCAGTTGAGAACACCTGTGATTTCTTAGTTGGGATCGTGGTGTTTTTCTCGATCAATGCAGTCATCACGCTGCCCATGGTTTCGATACCCAGTGACAGAGGGGTAACGTCCAACAGCAGTACGTCGTGTTTCTCACCAGCCAGAACCGCACCTTGAATAGCAGCACCCATGGCTACTGCTTCATCAGGGTTTACGTCTTTACGTGGTTCTTTACCAAAGAAATCAGCAACCGCTTTTTGCACCATTGGCATACGAGTCTGACCACCAACCAGGATGATGTCATCCAGCTGGCTTACTGACAAACCAGCATCTTTCAGTGCAGTTTTCAGTGGTTCGATGGTTTTCTTAACCAGATCTTCAACCAGTGACTCCAGTTTAGAGCGGGTTACTTTGATGTTCATGTGCTTAGGACCGCTAGCATCTGCAGTGATATATGGCAGATTAACTTCGGTCTGTTGCGCAGATGACAGTTCAATTTTTGCTTTTTCTGCAGAGTCTTTCAGACGTTGCAGAGCCAGCTGATCTTTACGCAGATCGATACCCTGTTCACGTTTGAATTCTTCTACCAGATAGTTGATCAGGCGATTATCAAAGTCTTCACCACCCAAGTGGGTGTCACCGTTGGTAGACAGAACTTCAAAGGTTTTCTCGCCATCCATTTCATCAATTTCGATGATGGAGATATCGAATGTACCACCGCCCAAGTCATAAACTGCGATTTTACGTTCGCCCTGCACTTTGTTTACGCCATAAGCGAAAGCAGCTGCAGTTGGTTCGTTGATAATACGTTTTACATCCAGACCCGCGATACGGCCAGCATCTTTAGTTGCCTGACGTTGCGCATCGTTGAAATAAGCTGGAACCGTAATTACTGCTTCAGTAACTGGTTCACCCAGGAAATCTTCGGCTGTTTTCTTCATTTTTTTCAGCACTTCGGCTGAAATTTGTGGCGCAGCCAGTTTGCGGCCTTTTACGTCTACCCATGCGTCGCCGTTATCTGCACGCACGATATCGAATGGCATAATTTTGATGTCACGCTGAACTTCTTCGTCTTCATAACGACGGCCAATCAAACGTTTGATTGCGAACAGAGTGTTTTTAGGGTTAGTGATTGACTGACGTTTCGCTGGCTGACCAACCAGAATTTCACCATCATCTGTGTAAGCAATGATGGAAGGAGTGGTACGATCGCCTTCCGCATTTTCAATTACACGAGCCGTGTCACCATCCAGAATAGCCACGCATGAGTTGGTGGTGCCCAAGTCAATACCGATGATTCTACCCATTTTGTTATGTCTCCAGAATTTCTTACTACATTTAAACCGTTATCTATTAAGTGGGGGCTATACCGCAATTTTCAAGTTAACCCGCCAAACGGCGTTGACTGTTATATGGTGTTATCCCCTCATCTATTCAAGGGGAAATTTAAATTAAACTTCTATATTTACGTTGGCAGTTGGTGCTTTACTGACCATAACCATAGCCGGGCGGATCACACGGCCATTCAGCTCATAGCCCTTTTGCATTACGGCAATGACGGTGTTAGGCGCGACATCAGGATTTTCGATCATACTCATCGCCTGATGCAGATTTGGATCAAACAACTGACCTTGTGGATCGATAGCAATCACACCAAATTTAGCCACACTGTTCGCCATGGATTTCAATGTCAGCTCAACGCCTTCCAACAGTGGTTTTACTGCTTCGTTGGTTTTATCCGCTACCTGTAGCGTACGCTCCAGATTGTCTAATACTGGCAACAGTTCGCTGGCGAATTTTTCCAACGCAAATTTATGTGCTTTTTCTACGTCCAGTGCAGTACGACGACGCAGATTTTCCATTTCAGCTACGGTACGCAGTGCACGATCTTTCTCTTCCACCGCTTGGTTAGTAGCCTGTTCCAGCTTTTGTTCAAGCTCAACGACATAAGCAGGATCGATAGCCATACCTTCAATTGCGATGGTTTCGGATTGTTCTGCCGCCAGAGTGTCCTGATCGATGGGTTCTTGAGTTTGTTCCTGATTAGTCATTTCTCACTACCTGAATGTTACGCAATGACACCGATATGGGGGTGCTATCGACATTTTCAAGAGGATAAATTTCATTAACAGGTAATTTATTGGTTCATCAGGCAAAAGAGTTATACTCGGGCCATAGCATTTTCAGGAATATCTCCATGTCTAAGGCTTTTCGTACTCTGGCATTACTGGGCAAGGCAAACAGCGATGACGTTAATCAGACTATCAGTGCACTGTATGATTTTCTGACCGCGCAGCATTATAAAGTGCTGGTTGAAAGCCGCCTGTCACGACAGCTTTCATGCCCCAAAACCCATTGTATGGATGTCGTTGAACTGGGGAAACAGGCCGATCTGGCCATCGTCGTTGGGGGTGATGGCCATATGCTGGGAGCAGCTCGCGTGCTCGCGCGTTACAATGTGCCAGTGATCGGCGTTAATCGCGGTAATTTGGGTTTTCTGACTGATTTATCGCCGCACGATTTTCAAGACTCTCTACAGCAAGTTTTATCCGGTGATTATCAGACTGAACATCGTTTTTTGCTGGAAACCACTATCTATCGCCACGGTGAGCCAAAATCGTCAAATACCGCGCTCAATGAAGCGGTATTACACCCCGGTAAAATCGCGCATATGATCGAATACTCGGTCTATATCGATGATAGTTTTGTCTTTAGCCAACGCGCTGACGGTATGATTGTCTCGACCCCCACCGGTTCAACTGCTTATGCTTTATCTGCCGGAGGACCGATCCTGACTCCGCAACTGAATGTGATGACGCTGGTGCCAATGTTTCCGCATACGTTGAGCTGTCGCCCAATCGTGATTGATGCACACCGACAGGTAAAACTAGTGATTGCGCCCGATAACCCGGATGAACAATTACACGTCAGCTGTGACGGACATGTCACGTTATCAGTGCACCCCGGCGATGAAATTATTATTCGTCGCGCACCACATCAACTAACCTTACTGCACCCAAAAGATTACGACTATTTTAATGTGTTACGCAGTAAATTAGGTTGGAGCAATCAACTGTTTTAATATACAGTAAAATTTCATGCACACCTCTTTACTGTACACTTATACAGTGTACACTTAAGTCAGTTATCCGCAGTGGAGCCTGCCCGGTATGCTGACACAACTCACTATCCATAATTTTGCTATTGTTCGATTTCTGGAGCTTGACCTGCGAAATGGCATGTCTTGTGTCACCGGCGAAACGGGTGCAGGTAAATCAATAGCCATTGATGCTTTAGGTCTCTGTCTGGGTGAACGTGCTGATGCCGGAATGCTACGTCACGGTTCAGACAAAGCTGAAGTGATCGCCCGCTTTAATATCGAAAACAACCCGAATGCCCAACAATGGCTGCAAGCAAATGAGCTTGATATGCAGGATGAATGCATTCTGCGTCGCGTCATTACCAGCGAAGGGCGCTCCCGTGCGTATATCAATGGCACCCCAGTCCCGCTGGCTCAGCTAAAACAAGTCGGTAATACCCTTATCAACATTCATGGGCAGCATGCTCATCAATTACTACTGAAACCTGAATATCAGCTGACGGTGCTGGATGCGTATGCCAATCATCGCGGTCTACTGGATTCTACCCGACAGTATTACCAGCAATGGCGCAGTCTGCATGCAGAACGTCAGCGGTTACGTCAAGCGCAGGAACAACGTCAGGCGCGTCTACAATTACTTGAATATCAGGTGCAGGAACTCGATGAGTTCGCGTTACAGCCTGATGAATTTACAGCTATTGTGGCAGAGCACACTCGCTTGGCGAATAGCGAATCCCTGCTTAACGACAGCCAGTTTTGTTTGCAATTACTGGACGATGGCGACGATGTCACCATCAATCAGCTGATGAAGAAGGTTCTGGATAAACTGGAGCCTCTCGGCGAATTAGATCCGGCATTAAAAAATATCGCGCAGATGCTGCAAGATGCCCGCATTCAGATAGAAGAAAGTCATTATGAATTACGCAGCTATCTCGATCATTTAGAGATCGATCCAGCTCGCTTTAGTGAAGTTGAAATTCGTTTATCAAAAGCGATGGAACTGGCGCGTAAGCATCATGTCAAACCCGAAGAGTTAGTTGAAAAACATCAGCAATTACGTAACGAACTGCAAGAGTTAAGCGCTGCTGATGAACGTTTGCAGGAACTCACGGTCGGTTTGCAACAGGCTCGCGATGAATACCTCAACTCAGCGCAGAAATTATCGGCAAGTCGGCAGCGTTATGCCGAAGAACTCAGCCAGCAAATCAGCGAACAGATCCGTCAGTTAAATATGCCGGATGGTCGTCTGGAAATTGTATTCCACCCACAAGAGACACCAACACCGACCGCATCAGGCTTAGATGTACCTGAATTTCAGGTGTCAACCAATCCGGGGCAGCCGCTGCAGAGTTTAGCCAAAGTGGCTTCTGGCGGTGAATTGTCACGCATCAGCCTCGCGATCCAGGTTATTACTGCACAGCGTATTGCGACGCCAACATTGATTTTCGATGAGGTTGATGTCGGGATCAGTGGTGGCACCGCATCGATTGTCGGAAAAATGTTACGTCAGTTAGGACAATCAACCCAAGTGCTTGTCGTGACGCATTTGCCGCAAGTAGCAGGTCATGGTCATCAACAATATTTAGTAGCTAAACATAATGATGGTCAACAGACAGAAACATCCATGCAATTACTGGATGAATCAATGCGACTGAATGAGTTAGCGCGCTTATTAGGCGGTGATCAGATCACATCTAACACATTGGCTAATGCCCGTGAACTGCTGATTAGTGGCTGATGCTTTCCCTGAGCATATTTACCCGTTATTATCAGGCCAGCTCAATTGACTGTCAGACAAGAAGAATCGACATGCAAAATCGCAAATGGATAGCGGCACTGTTAGCCGGCGTGATGATGTCTGCAACTACTGGTTGCGTCTATCGTATTGATGTTCCACAGGGTAATTATGTCGAACAAAAACAAGTAAATCAGCTGCGCATTGGCATGACCCGCGCCCAAGTTGAATATGTGATGGGTAGCCCGATGGTTACCGATCAGAACGATCCAAATGTCTGGTATTACATTTATTATCTGAAGCCAGGTTGGGATAAAGCAGAGCGCAAAGATTTGCATGTCATGTTCAAGAATGATCGTCTTGCTGCTATCTCTGGTGATTTTCACACCCCATCTGATTTCTACAGACCGCTTTAGTTTCAGCTAAAGCCCAATATTAGCCGTCGTCTTTCGACGGCTAAATTATTTCACCGACTGTAATTTAGCCTTTTCAGCTCGTTGCCGACGGATCTCTTTCGGATCAGCAATCAGCGGACGATATATCTCAATCCGGGTAGCACGTTCCAGCCGGGTGTTTAATGCCACTGTGTGGCCAAATAACCCGACTTTATTCGTTTCCAGATTAATTTCCGGATGCCGGGCCAGAATGCCTGACTCTCGAATAGCCTCTTCAACACTAGTGCCAATACTTACTTTTAATGTAAGCGCAGTCTGGTTCATCGGTAATGCATACACGACTTCTATCTGGATCTGCTCAGACACCATAAACCTCCTTCGCCCGTTGCGTAAACGCTTGCACCATGGCTCCCGTTAGCTCTCGGAATATCTTGCCAAAGGCCAGTTCAATCAACGGAGAAATAAATTCAAACTCCAGATCCAATTCTATTTTGCAGGCTTGTTCATCCAGTGACACAAATCGCCAGATGCCACGCAACATCTTAAACGGGCCCTTCACTAATTCCATATCGATAGTATTGTAAGGTGTCAAAGTATTGCGGGTAGTAAATGTTTTATGAATGCCGGCTTTTGATACACCGACAACGGCTACCATCTGTTGCGCCGAATGCTCCAGAACTTTACCTTCAACACAGCCCGGTAAAAAATTCGGATAAGCTTCCACATCATTGACCAGCTTAAACATTTGCTCTGCGCTATACATCACCAATGCACTACGGTTAACACGCGCCATAATCACTCCTCTTGCTGACCCAATTCTAGCATGGGGCTGTGACTAATCGCTAAACCTGAGTGGCGTTTGGTTTTACAGCTTTCATTCCACACGTATAATAGAACGCTTAAGTTTATAAAAGGTTTCAGCGACATGAGTAAAGATAAAACGAAAAAAGGCGGTGACAGTACCATCGCGCTGAACAAAAAAGCCCGCCATGAATACTTCATTGAAGATAAATATGAGGCTGGTCTGGCGCTACAAGGCTGGGAAGTCAAATCACTGCGCGCAGGCAAAGCCAATATAGCTGACAGCTATGTATTACTCCAAAACGGTGAAGCATTCCTATTTGGTTCAACCATTACCCCTTTGAATGTCGCATCCACCCATGTGGTTTGTGACCCGACCCGCATTCGTAAATTATTACTGAAAAAAAATGAATTAGAACGTTTGATTGGTCTGGTTGAGCGACAAAGTTACACCTTGATCCCGCTGGCAATGTACTGGTCTCACGCATGGGTCAAAGTGGAGATTGGTCTCGCTAAGGGTAAGAAAGAACACGATAAACGTGAAGACCTGAAAGAACGTGAATGGCAGCGCGATAAAGAACGTATGATGAAAAACAAAGGCAGATAACCTTGGATAGCATTGGTTTCTGAGGTATAGTGACAATAACACATTGGGGCTGATTCTGGATTCGACGGGACACTCGAAACCCAAGGTGCATGCCGAGGTGCGGTAGGCCTCGTTAATAAACCGCAAAAAATAGTCGCAAACGACGAAACCTACGCTTTAGCAGCTTAATAACCTGCTCGGAGCCCTTCTACCCTAGCTTGCCTATGTCCTAGGGGATTGGAAGGTCATCTTTCATAGGATCGCGTGGAAGCCTTGTCTGGGGTGGAAGCGTTAAAACTAATCAGACTAGTTATTCAGTGGCGTGTCGGTCCGCAGCTGGGTGGCGAATGTAAAGATTCGACTAAGCATGTAGTACTGAGGATGTAGGTTTTTCGGACGCGGGTTCAAATCCCGCCAGCTCCACCAAATACTTGTACGAAGCAGTACAAAGAAGTACAGAAACCCGCGCAGCGTAAGGCTTCGCGGGTTTTTTATTGTCCGATGTAATCCACAATAGTTCACCTAGAGCCAATAAAAATAGTAACATTATTGGTAACACCGGTCTGGTAACATCAATTTTGGTGTTACTGTTGTGGAGATGCCTCTATGAGTAAAGACAAATTAACCGACTCCAAGCTGCGAACAGCAAAGCCGGAAGACAAAGAATACAACCTCAGTGATGGAGATGGCCTGTATCTAAGGATCAAGCCCAACGGTAACAAGATGTGGTTGTTCAACTACTACCGTCCAGACAATAAGAAAAGAGCTAATTTAAGTTTTGGCCCCTATCCTGATGTTACTTTGGCAGTAGCTAGAGAACGGCGCAGACAAGCTCGCGCACTATTATCTGAAAACATAGATCCGCAAACATACCAGCAAGAACAGATCGCAATTACAAAAGCCAGAGATGAGGCAAGTAGTAACACGTTCATTAAGATTGCAAGGCAATGGCTGGATATGAAACGCCATGATGTATCTGAAGACTACGCTGAAGACACATGGCGTTCACTCGAAATGTATATCCTTCCAGAGCTAGCAAACAAAACCATAGATATCATTCGTGCACCGATGGTTATTTCGTTACTGCGACCATTGGAAGCTGATGGCAAGCTGGAAACAGTGCGTAGACTTTGCCAACGGGTAAATGAAATTATGTCTTATGCCGTTAATCACGGACTTCTCGATGCAAACCCTTGCGCTGATATTCGCAAAGTATTCAAAAAACCATCGAAAAAACACATGCCAACGATCAGACCCGATGAATTACCACTTCTGATGGCAGACATTATCAATGGTCGTTTAGATGCCACCACTCGCTGCCAGATTGAATGGAGTCTTCATACGCTAGTCCGCCCGAACGAGTCAGCCGGTACTCGATGGAATGAGATCGACTTAGAATCTAAAATATGGACCATTCCAGCAGAGCGAATGAAGATGGATCGGCCACACCGGATCCCATTAACAAAACAAGCCATAGCCCTGCTTGAAAGAATGAAACCCATCAGTGGTCATCGACCCCATGTATTTCCCAGCTATCGGAATCCGCTTGGTCATATCCATGAACAAACAGCAAATGCAGCATTGAAACGTCTTGGCTATGGCGGTCGATTGGTCGCTCATGGTCTTCGCTCACTTGGAAGCACAACGCTAAACGAGCAAGGATTTAACCCTGATGCTATCGAGGCTGCGCTATCTCATTCGGATGATAACGAGATCCGTCGGGCCTACAACCGAAGTGATTATTTTGAACAACGCATGAAAATGATGGAATGGTGGAGTGATCATATCGAGGCTGCGGCCAAAGGATGGTTCAGCTTGGGAGGCAGTAAGGGATTAAAAGTAGTAAATAGTTAGCTGACCTCTTATCGGTTTAACCATCATTAACGGCATAAATAAGTAGGCATGGATATCCAGTGCCTACTTATTATTATTTTTTAAAGCATAGGTGTAGATGACGTCTTTCACGCCAGTCATTCAATGAATTGGGTATTCAACAATTTTCAATAATCAACTCGCGGTAATTTTAGTTTAGCAATAGCAGTATGATTTTAATATGCAAATGAGTTTCTATCATTATTCATTTGCATATTAAACGCATTTCTCATCAGATTATCCTGCTCATCTAGGCGGCAGTTTTCTTCTATTTGATAGCAGTCGAAAGCCTTCAGGCAATGGTTTAAATTTATCGCCACTTTGAGGCCAACGTTTTGCCCTACTTTGAAAGGCACGCAACGAATCAATATCCAAAGTTGCGGCTACGACAAAATCATTATCCCCCCCACGCACTCGAGCAATATCCCTTTTAAATGATTCTTTTGCTGGTGAGCGGACACGGCTATCACCAAATTTTCGGTTATTAACTAGAATCGTGTATGCGTGAATATCGAGTGCCGATGATTCAATTAGAGATGCAAATGTATCTAGGTCCTGATTCCAACTAAGCACCATTAAGGCATCGATATTCCCTTGGAATCGAATTCTGGCTTTACTATTCTGAAGCTCAGAGCAGATCATCACACCAAAATTCACACCGTTATGGATATAAACAGGCTTGTTTCTTTTTATTTTAAGAACTGATGATGACCATGATTTTCCAAATATTGCCGTAAGCTGTTGATCTTCGCCAACAGCAGGTTCTTGTTTTGGTTGCCAAATTTTAACTGATGCGGAATAGCCAAGTCTGTTATCTGACAAAACCAAAACAGCCTCGCTTAATAATTCATTATTAATACAATGACGATATTCTGTACCAGCAATGAGACTGATCCCTGCCGAGCTTAGTCTTGAAGCAATGCTATTAACCCAAGGTAATGGGATTGATAATTCAGGAAATAACACATAATCAGGTTTAGGTGAAAGTTTGATTGTTTCATTAACTAAATTAGAAATCCTCTGGTAACGATCTCGTGACAGATTTGATTTACCACAAGCCATAGCAGCCCAGGGCGAACGCATGAGTGTCTAGTTTTTGAGCGATACGGATAATCCGGCAATCA
>ERZ650306.272-NODE-272-length-31028-cov-9.337649_pt1 | contig 31028 bp, 26 predicted proteins | sample MGYA00376242_ERZ650306 | MGnify/ENA primary metagenome ERZ650306 (study PRJEB26733, sample SAMN07839244) | wastewater metagenome | biome: urban; feature: wastewater treatment plant; material: waste water | place: USA: North Carolina | collected 2016-03-31 ... | reverse complement strand
AAACCAAGAAGATAAAACAGGACATAGTCCTTTATACATTCGTGTGATTAAGGATAGTAAAACGAAATTTATAACTACTGGACTAAAGCTTAAGTTATCTGAGTGGGATGATGCAAAGCAGAAAGTAAAAAAGAACCACTCCAACAGTGCAAGGATGAATGCTTTTTTAGCACAGAAAATTGCAGATGCTGAAGGCTTGGTAGCAGATCACGAAAGAAAGCGTAAAAATGTTTCTGCTAAGAAATTGAAAGAAGCTATTAAAGGAAAAGATGCCGAATTGTTTTTTGAATATTGTAAAAACAGATGCGCTCGTATCAAAGGAACAGTTTCTGTAGCCACGCATAGAAATTATGTATAGTATGTAGAGAAGTTCAAGAAGTTTATAAAAGATGACGAATTATACTTTGATGATATCACGGTAACGATGCTGAAAGATTACATCAATTATATGTCAAATACATTGAATAACGGAGCAACAACAATACATTATTCTATCAGAATTTTGTCTTTGATGTTTAAAGAAGCGGCTAGAGAAGATATAATTCCGGAATCATTATACCCATTTTCAAAAGTTCAAGTAAAAAGAGATAAAGGCAAACGACTATTCTTAAACAAAGAGCAGTTGGAGCAATTGAAAAATTATAAGATAGAATATGAAGGAAAAGACGAAGTTTTTCGGGATATGTTCATTTTTTCGGTATATGCAGGTGGATTACGCTTTAGCGATGTAGTAACGTTGAAATGGGAAAATTTTAATGCAAAAGAAAATCGAATCACTAAAACCATTCGTAAAACTGGTCGTCAACATAGTTTTAAGATAGGGCAACAAGCTTTAGATATATTACAAAACTATAAATCAGAATTAACCAAGCCAACAGATTTTATTTTTCCAATCATCGAAGACCAAGAGTTATTTGAGATGAATAAAAATACTGAAGCACATATCATCAATGCCAAGAACATTTTATGCGGTCAAAAATTAAGAAGATTAGGTAAAACAATGGAACTTCCCTTCCCTTTATCCTTTCATTTAAGCCGTCATACATTCGCTACCAATGCGTTAAATAATGGAATGCGTATTGAATATGTTTCAAAATTAATGGATCACTCAGATATCGGTATTACGCAGATTTACGCCAAAGTAATTAGCGAGGAATTGGATAAAGCAGTTGAAAAATTCGTGTATTAATTATTATGGATTCGTGGAATGATAATACATTTAAAAATCATACATTTAATCCTTAAAATAATATAAAAATATTTTTGATAAATTAGAATATGCTTCGAATCCTTGATGAGAAATTTTTATTTGAGAATACAAAAATAGGACAATCCTTTCGTCCTGAAAATTTTGCTTTTATATTGGTTTATGAAGGTTCGATTACTTTAGAAGTAAATGGTAATGGTCTTTGCTTTCAAAAAGGAAATGTGATTATTATTTCATCTAATAATCTATATAAGCTAATTGATACTTCTTTAGACCTTAAAATTTACTTATTATCTAGTAATAAAGAGACGATAAGAAAGTACACTAATATCAATATCAACAGATACGATGCATATAGAATAGCAAACGATGAAACCAATAAAAACAAGATATATCATAACAGTTTAGAATTACAGTATTTAATAAACCAATTTATACAACTTAAGTCCTATTACGATTCAGGAGTTGAATTCTCATTTAAAAATGAAATAATGTGGAATATTGTTTCAATAATAATATACAGTGTCTTTGGAAAACTTATTATGGGTTTTAATGATTCGAATGCTACCAGTTCTAGAAAAGAAGAAATTGCTCTTGACTTCATTAGATTAGTTTCCTTACACTTCAAGAATGAAAAAGAGTTAAAATTCTATGCTGATAAATTATATATTACAGTTAAGTATTTATCCAATACGGTTAGAGAAATAACAAAAGTACCGCCTACATATTTTATCACGGATTCTGTTATCAACGAAGCTAAAATTAACCTATTAGATAATAACACTTCTATAAAAGAGATAGCCAATCAATTAGGCTTTGCAGACCAATATACTTTCGGGAAATTCTTTAAAAAACACACAGGTCTAAGTCCTAAACATTATCGATTGGAAAACACTTTAATTCAATCTTTTTAAACAACCTACCATTTGGACTTCTTTTGAAGTTCTACAGACCTTTTCTCAATCAACTGATTGATTGACCTTTGTATCATAAAATTTAAAGTATAAAAATGATACATAGTAAGTTAAAAAAAATGGTCTTTGCTTTAGGGATTTTAATATCACCTATTTACTTACAAGCTCAAGAAAATAGTGTATTGAAACTTTCTGTTTCTGAGCTTTTTGACCTAGTGAAAAAAAATCATCCAACATTAAAAGTTTCGGAATCTGATGTTCAAATTGCAGAGCAAAATATAAATGTTGCAAAAAATCAATTTTTACCAGAGATTTCTACCGGATTACAAGGATATTATTTAGGTGATGCACATATCATTGATAAAGACTTTTCTAATTCCTCACGTGTAGATATGCCAAACTTTGGTAACAAATTTTCCGTTGAAGCACGTCAACTCATTTGGAAAGGTGGCGTAGTGAAAAATGCTGTCGAAATTCAAAATCTTAAAAAAGATCTTTCACAATTGAATTATGAGTCTAATGAACTTAATATAAAACTCCTAAGCGCAGGGTACTATTTAGATCTTTTTAAACTTTACAATCAAGAAAAAGTTTATCATAAGAATATTGAGTTAGCTCAAGAAAGATTAGATAACATCAACAAGTTTTATAAACAAGGAATGGTTACTCGTAATGATGTTATTCGAGGAGAACTGCAACTGTCTAATCTGAAATTGGCATTACAGGTTGTTCAAAATAACCAAAGTATTCTGAATAAGCAACTAACGGTAGCATTAGGCTTGGATGAGGGTGTAAAAATTATACCAGATGAAAGTATTGTAACTGAAAGTTTAGAAATACTTCCTCTAGCTAGTTACTATGGCGATTTAGTGAATCATCCAACGATTAAGCAAACAGAAAAGGCGGTAGATATCTATGCTGTTTCAGAGAAAATTTCGAGATCTGATATGATGCCCTCGCTGTCAGCTTTCGCAGGTAATACTTTACAAAGACCTATTACGACTTCAAATCCTGCAATGGATATGTATACCAATGGATGGAGTGCTGGGCTATCTTTAAATTTTAATATTGATGCATTATTTAAAGCACCAAAGAAAATTCAATTAAATCGTCTAGAAAAGGAAAAAGCTATACGTCAATCTAATGAAGTTTCAGAAATGATGAAAGTAGCTGTTAATGCTGCATACATTAAATACAATGAAGCATTAACGCAAAATAATACATTGAAAGTTAATAAAGATTTAACAGCGGAAAACTACCGTATTATGGAAAGTAAGTACAACAATCAATTAGCCATATTATTAGATTTAATTGATGCGAGTAACGCTAAACTAGATGCTGAACTTCAATTCGCTAATTCAGAAATCAATATTGTATTTGCTTACTATAAATTATTAAAAGAAGCAGGTACGCTTTAGTTAAAATTATAAAATAAAGTATTAATAAAATAAACTCAATATAGAAATGTCACAAAACGCAGAAAATACAGAAAATAATAAAACAGTACAGTCAAATAATAAAACTGTTGCTAAAAACGAACAAAAAAAGAAAAAATCAAATATTGCAAAATTGATCAATCTTGTAGTATTAGTAATGGTACTAGGAGGATTATTTTGGGTTGTAAAATCGTACTTCAATTTTGGTAATGATAAATATACCAATGCAGCTCAAGTAGAATCATTTATTAATCCTATTAATACTAGAGTATCAGCATACATCAAAGAAATTAGATTTGTAGAACATCAACCCGTAAAAAAGGGAGATACTTTACTAATATTAGATAATCGAGAGATTCTAACGCAAGTTGGTCAGGCAGAAGCTGCATATATGGCTGCATTGGCTTCTAAAAATGTAACCTCTCAATCCGTAAACACAGCATCTAATAATGTCAATACAGTAGGTGCTAATGTTCAGGCAGCTAGTGCAGGGATCAAAGCTGCTAAAGCAAGATTATGGAATGCAGAACAAAACTTCAATCGTTACCAAAATCTTTTAAAAGATGAAGCAGTTACACGTCAACAATTTGATCAAATTAAAACGGAGTACGAATCTCAAAAAGCTCAATTAGAGGTGCAAATTGCACAATTACAATCTGTAGTAAATACAAAGAGATCTAGTGAATTAACAGTAAATGAGGTGAAATCTCGTTTAGGTATGAATGACGCAGAGATTAAACGTGCTGAAAATGCATTGGAAATGGCAAAATTAAATTTATCATATACTGTAATTACAGCACCTCATGATGGTATAATGGGTAGAAGATCAGTTAATGTTGGTCAATTATTAAATCCTAGTCAGCAGGTTGCAACAATTGTAGATATCAACAATGTGTGGATTACGGCTAACTACCGTGAAAATCAAATGGAGAATGTAAAGATTGGCGGATTAGCTAAGGTTACGGTAGATGCATTAGGTGGTAAAGAGTTCGAAGGTAAAATTACTGCTATTTCGGGTGCCACAGGTGCAAGATATTCAGCTGTACCAGTTGATAACTCTACAGGGAATTTCGTAAAAGTTCAACAAAGAATTCCTGTACGTATTGAGTTTACTGACAAAAATAAAATAGAAGATTTAAAACAGTTACGTGCAGGAATGAACGTGCAAGTAACAATAAACTAATAAAAAATGTATAATAGAGGTCCTTTTGCAGACTGGGTTCCCAAACCTTTAATGCTTCTACTAATAATCTTCTTCTTATTCGCAATCATGACTGTATCGGGAGTATATACCAGTGTACTGACAGATTTGACTGGAGCATTAGCAACCTATTCTGAATACGCATCTATGGCTAACAATGCTGGTACCATTGGTATGGGGATCGCAATTACGATTTTAATGCGTGTTAAAATGCGTTTTCGATCCAAAGAAATTATAGCTGGATCTTCAATAATATTAGCAACGTTGTCTATCATGTGTGCAACCACAGATAATCCGTATGTGCTTATTGTGTGTAGCTTTCTAATTGGATTTTTTAAAATGTTTCCAATGATAGAAATGATTCTTCCTGTCATGTTTATTTTATCTCCAACAGGAGATAGAGGGAAGTTTTATGCTATATTTTATCCACTAGCAATAGGGTTTGGTCAATTATCGTCCTATTATTTTGCAAAAATGGTTTTTAATAATAGTTGGGAAACTCCATACTACTATATGGCTATCATCATGTTGCTTATTGCTGCTTGTTCATTGATATTTCAGCATAATCAAAGATTTTGTCGTAAGCTTCCGTTATATCAAATAGATTGGTTGTCAATCATACTATTATCCAGTTCATTTATGAGTTTCAACTACTTCTTTGTTTTTATGAAACAACAAGCATGGTTCAACTCACCTTATATTATAGGTTCTCTAATTTTGGGGATGCTATTATTTGGACTTCTGATTTATCGCCAAAAATTTATAAAAAGGAAGTTGATTGACTTTAGTGTATTTAAAAGATCAAATGTAAAACATTCATTTATCCTACTTGTTTTCTTAGGTATTTATTTAGCGAGTTCTTCGGTATTTATGCAATATTCTGTAGGGGTACTTGGATATAATAATTTAATCAATGCGGAAATTAACCTATGGATGATTCCTGGTGTTATTATCGCTGGTGTGATGGCCTTTTATGGATTTAAAAATAAATGGCCAATGAAATATTACATAGCAGCTGGTTTTATAGCCTTTTTTCTTCATACGTTGTGTTTGTATTTTCTGATTAGCCCTCAAATGGATATTGATTATTTGAAATATTCAATGATGATTAAAGGTTTAGGAATGGGTATACTATTTATTGGTATTTGGTTTTATGCATGTTTAGATTTGGATATGTCTGAAATGATGGGGATGATGCCAATTCTTTTATCATTTAGATCATTTGTAGCAACAGCATTTGGTGGAGCTATAATCGGATGGGCAAGTTATCAAGCACAATGGCAAAGTTTAAGTGATGTATCTGTTTATTGGGATGCAACACAGATAGCGAATGGGATGCAGATGTATCAATCCGCTATGCTTAATTCTTTAATGTCTTCAGGCAAAATTATATTAGGAACATTATTATGGCTAATCATTCCAATTTTAGTGTTGGTATTTACGCACCATTATGGGGTGTTTAAACATAGAAGATTGGTGTTATTTAGAAGAGCAATTCGTGGGAACTCAATCAAAGGATTTAAAATTAGATAAACTACGATATGGATACCAAAACTCATATACAGGAAGTTGCTATCGATTTATTCTCAAAAAAAGGATATCATTCAACGTCAATTCGGGATATTGCGATTGAAGCAAAATTGAATAGCTCAATGGTGAGTTATTACTTTCAATCTAAAGAAAACTTATACATTTCCTTATTTAAAACGTTTGAAGTAGACTATTTAAAAGAATTTGATGATCATTCAATTTTTCAAACTGAAGACGAAGCCTTAAAAAAATTCATAAGTAATTCAATTGAGTTTGGAGCTAAGAATAAAAAAATGAGCATTTTGATTTTTTCAGAGCAAATATTTAGAACTTCTTTTACTATAAAAAATATTATTGCTTCTATTGAGAAACATCACTTTCAAACTTTTATAAATATTAAAAGTAATCCAAACCCACCATTAGGCTTAGAATTAGAAGTAATGCGTTGGCAATATTTTACATTTTTTTTAAATCTAAAAAATGCACTTGTGGCTAGCTGTAATAATCAAAATGATACAGATAATGTAAGATATATAGGCTCATTGGATTTTATCAAAAAATCAGTTGAGTTAATATTTAATCTTGATGGCAACGTTAAGGTCGCACTTTGATAAAGAGTTTATACTAATAGAACAAGAAATAAAATTAATCAATTATAAATAAATAAGTAATCATGGAAAAATTCTTTAAAGTTATTTTAAATGATGAAGAACAGGCGTTTAAAGCATCGCAAGAAATAGTTAATCTAGCGGAGCAAGGCGAAATCAAGGTCAACGAACTTTTTATTATTACACGTAAAGAGAATGGTGAGATAAAAATTCTAGATGTTAAATCGGGAAAAGTTCCTTATACAACCTCAGGTAGTATGATTGGCGGATTATTAGGGATTTTAGGGGGACCTATAGGTGTTTTATTTGGGATGACGACCGGGATGATGGCTGGTGGTATCGGAGATTTAATCAGAATGTCTAAGTCAAAGAAATTTGTAGATAAAGCAACTAAAGCAATTCCACAAGGACAAACCGCTATTTTAGGTAATATTATCGAAACTTGGGAAATACCTTTAAATACCACTTTGAAACCTTTTGAATCTCAAATTCAAAGAATATCGATAGATGAAGCTCTCGCTAATTTCGCTGAAGAAGAGCAGCAGAAAATAAATATTGATATTGATGCATTACAGCATAAAATTAAAAATTCATCAGAGGAAGAAAAAGACAAGTTGGAGTATGAACTATCTAAATTACAAGTGAGCTCGGCAATTTTAACTAAGGATATTCCTATGGAAAATTCTGAAGACAAATACAATAAGTGGATAGATAATGTAAAGACAAATCTCATAAAACTTAAAGATAATATATCAGATTATTTTGAAGACGATAAAGAGGAGTTATTGGATGAATACCATGACGTGAGAGAAGATTTTAGAGAATTAAAGTTGAAATTAAATGCCGCGCTAAAACGTGTAGATAGAGCAGACGACCAAAATTTTTATTCCACGATGTTGTATTTGAGAAATGAAGTAAATGATTTTGATGAGGAAATTTCAGGTTTAGAAACAGAAATTAATAAATTAGATCAAGCTGATAAAGATAGATGGGAAGAAAAATTGGCAAAAATTGTAACTGACCGCAATACATTATTAGACAATGCAAAATTAAAGTTAGAGGCATATTCAAAAAATAATTTTGACTGGCTGAATACGAAATAATTATTGTGAATATTAACATAAGACCTTACTTAATTGTGAGGTCTTATGTTATGTATATTGCTTGTGTTAACGAGGATGATTTTATGGTAATAGTGATATCAAGCAACTGTTGAGGGATATGTATCTCAAACCTAGCTTATAAAACTTTTATAATTATAATATTATTTCTATATGCCACACACTTACCAAATAAAAAAATATGTAATATTTACAGAATTCTCAGCAGTTCTAAAGGAATTTGCTGAAAATTCAAATTTTGATATTTACAATGATAATGGGTTGACGAATGAAACCTATTGCAAAGTATTGATTAGTAAAATTTTCAAATTACCGTATCGTTTGTTACCTGATTTAATTTCTCATCACACCGCTTTAGTATCAGACCCTATTAAATGGTTGAATATCCTTATTTTCTACCAGCCTCAAATCCATCCTTAAATCTCAAAAAATTCTTTGCATCTTTCGGGTTTTTCTCTATCCATTTATTCATCAGCTCAGTATTATGTTGTAGTTGTAGATAATCTTCATCTTTATAAATAGATTGACCATCTTTTTTAATTTCATCCAAAATCTCTTGGCGAATTTCACTTTTTGATTTAATGCTTTCCACATACCATTGCTTGGTAAAAAAGATGTTTCCTGCTGTTGTTAAAACTGAAAGGAATAATGTCGTAATCATCCCATAAAAGATAGTTTTAATAAATTTTGAATTCTTTTCAAGTGCTTTATTTAGATTCAAATAATCTTCAGAGGGTCTGATTTCAATGGTTTTCGGTATCCTTTCTATAAATTCATTCCTTTCTTGACCTTCTTTTTCTAAAGATTCTGATAATTTTAAAATTGTAGCGTTAAATCTCCTCATCGTAGATTCTGTTGCTCCTTTTATATTCAATAAATCTTCATACACAAATTCTGTTTTTATTCCTTGTTCAATGTTTCTTTCATTGGTTTCAATGACTTTTTTTAATAGTTCTAAGCCATTGTTTTGATTGTGTTCTTGATTACGTTCTTGATTGTACTCTTGGTTTCCTTTTTGGTTTTTTTCTTGATTTTCCATTTTATCTAAATTTTCGTTTTTTCTTTTTTAATAGTTCGTCTTCTGGTGATGAAGTGTAGGTGGGCTTTAATAGTTCTTTTGCTATATTTTCAAACTGTTTACTCACAGATGGTGAGTTTTCTTGTTCATCTTTATTGATTTGTTCTGTTGCTGTTGAGTTGAAAATGATTGTCCTTTCCTGATTTTCTTGAAGTTTCTGCTTAATATCTTTAATTTTTAATGTATTGGTGATTTCGGAGAGTTTATATCCTGGTTTGTATTCTCTCTCGGTTTGATGGTTAATATCTTCAAACTTTACTATTCTCATTCCTGATATTCCTACTTTTTCATTTTGTGAAAGTGTTACCCTATAACCTAACTTTTTCATATTATTCGTTAGTTCGTCAAAGCTTCTTGAAATTCTAAGGGAAGTAGTGAGCGCTTTCAACATTTGCTTTTTCTTTTCTTTGCCAATTTCAATATCGGTTTTCAGGTTCATTTCTTTGCAAACTTCACGAACGGCTTTCCCAAAGAGTTCTCCAATGTTGTGGGCTTTAATGGTATTCTCTCCGTGTATATTTACTCTATTGACAATAAAGTGGATGTGTTTTTGTTTGGTTGAGGAATGAATATCTAAAACCATTTGGTTGTTATCCCTTACTCCAATTTTCTTCAAAGCTCTTAATGCCAACTGTGTGAGTTCTTCATTGGATAATTGGTCTCCTATAGATTTTTCTGGAGAAATATATCCTGTCAATGCCCAGTTTTTTACATTTTTATTGCGGTCTGCAACGGTTTTCATTTCTGTAAACTGTTGTTCTGGGTTCTGACTTAATAGATTGTTTTGATATACTCGTTCTGCTGTTCCTTTGTCATTGCCATTATATTCGATGGCGATTTTGGTAATTCGTCTGGTGGTTGCGCTGTTATTCATTTTTGAATTTCAGTTATGTGGGTTTCTGCTTGTTTTGTTTTTCATACAGATATTGGTAAATCAGTTTGGTGACATTTTCTATTTCATGGAGGATTTGTTTCTTGTTTTCAAATTCAGAAAATGCTCTGTGTCTCAATAAATTTTTAATTCTGATGAAATGATTTCCATATTGAAGAAGGATTTCTTCGGTTTTAAATTCATTGATTTTTAATTCTTTTTCGGTTAGAATCATCCTTACATATTTTGATATTTTCAAGTGATATTTTGAGGCTTGTTTTTCTATTTCGTCAAACTCTTTTTCGGTTAATCTTACGGAGATAACTTTTGAAAATTGTTGTGATGTTTTCTTTTTTAAACCGCCTTTTCTGCCGATTTCCTGAAAGTGTTTTTTTCTCTTTTCACCATCCTCTTTCTTTTCATTTTCTTCTAAGGCTTTCTTGACAAATTCTTCTAAAAAGTCTTTTTCCATATTGGTGTGCATTTAGTTTTTAATTGAATTTTAGTTTGTTTTTAATAAGGTTTTTCAAAACATTTCTGACGATAGGAAGAAATCAAAAATCCCAATTTTGCAATTAGCGGTTACGCTTATTGTAAACTTTGGGTACTTTTTGCACTAACTATCTGCCGATTTTGCGTGTGTTTATTTTATTCAGGTCTTCATATTCTCTGCCTGTATCTTTTTTACGCATTTCCCAACTCATTAAAAACTCGTTCAGGTCTTTGTGGTTTTTGTATAGAATCCGACAGTCTTCTATGTTTTCTCCTGCATCCTTTATCATTTCGACAGCTCGGTTTCCAGCATTGTCGTTATCAAAATACAGTTCTACTTTTTGATAATTCTGAATTAAATTTTTGATTTTTGGAATCATCGAAACGGAGTTTAGGATGATGTAATCTGAAGGCTCTTTTTCCAAATTATCTTCTATATTTTTAAAGGAAAGGAAATCGAAAAAACCTTCGAATATTCGAAGTGATCCTTCTCCATTTTTAATGGTTGAAATATCTTTTTTACCCAAACATATTTTTGAGTATTTATTCCGAATTTCGAAACCTCCAGAATCATTTTTGAAGCCTATCCCGAAATAGCTTTTATCGTTTATTTGGTAATGTATCTCTTTTAAGTAGGTGGTCTGATTTTCTACTTTTCGGCTTTTTAAATATTCCAAAAGTGCTGGATGTTGAATGTCTTTAACTTCAATGATTGTATAATGATTTGCTAGAGCTTCCTGCTTAGGATTAGAATTACTTTGATGTTGAAAAGAAGAGAAATTTTGTTGTTCTGCCCAAGCTAAAACTTCTTTTATAGAAGCGTTTAGATATTTTTTCATAAAGTCAATATTGTTTCCGCCTATTCCTTCGGAATGGAGATACCAAATGTTGTTTCTTTTATTGAGTTTGAAAGAGGCTTGTGTTTCTGTGGAAAAAGGATTGAGGTACCAAGCTTCTTTTTCATTTTGTTTTGTTGGATGGTGTCCTAGTGAAACAAGGACTTCTTCCAACTTTATAGAGTTGAATTGGTTGCAGTTCATAGTTGTAAAATATTATGGTTTATTTTTTGGAAATATTTTGATGAACTGATGAGAAAGATGTTTAAGTTACTGTAATTTAAAAGATTACGCTTTCATCAAAGTCTCATCATTTCATCAAACTTTAAAATTTATGTTCATCAGTCTTTCATCAAAAATGAAGGTTTTAAAATTTGATGAGGCTTTTGATGAATAGTAAGTTATTGATTTTCTTTTCATTATCAATTAATTCATCATTTCATCAAATTTTTGAAGAATAAAATCTCTTTTTATCGTGAAATAGCGACCAGTTTTATTATTTTGATAAAAATTTCCTGAAAAATCAATGTCATATTTGATATAAGCCAAAGAGTTATTTTGAGGTTCAAGTTTCCATATTTCTTTTAGAATTTTCCTCACATCATTGATTGTCCAATATTGATTTTTAAACATTCGGTTGAGCATATTCAAAATATCCTGAGGAATACATTGAAGTTCTTTTTCATCAGTGCATTCAAAAAACTCGTACAAAAGCTCAATGATTTTTGATTCAAGTTTGTTATTGTTTTTCCAAACTAATCTTTGTAAAGCTTTAGTTCTGATTTCTGAATGCGAAAACCACATTCTTGTTTTTTTGTGAGTTTGAAAAGGTCTTTGAATGAGATAGCTTAAGAAAAAGGGGATTTCTTTGATAAGGTTTCGAAGAAAATCTGTATTCTCATTTTTTATGGATTTTACTTTGATAATCCAGAATCTAGTTTCTTCTTCGTCAATTTGAATAAAATTGTCTTCATTGTTGGAGCAAAGGATAAATTTGCCAAAAAATTCAACTTCTTCACGGTCTTTTCCTTTGGCTTCCATTTTATCTTTGTCTGTTGTAGAAAGATATTTTAATCGTTCTGTGATTTCTTTTTTATCAAAAAATACTTCATCAATAGCAACGATGAGCATAGAAGTCCAATCAGAATTGAATTGACTACTGAAGGAATCACCTTTGATGTAAGTCATATTAAGTCCGAAAATAGATTTTAGCCATTTAATGAATGTAGATTTTCCTGTTGCTCTTTCTTTTGAAACCAAGCAAAGAATAGGTAAAACCTGAGTGGGAGATTGAAGCAAGATTTTTAGATAATCCAAACCTAGCTCTAGTTGTTCTCCGAAAATATGTTCTATAAACTGAATTGAAAATGGAATATTCTCTTTTAGAGCTTCAAGACTGAATTTTTCTTCGATAGGTTGATAGGGAATTTCATTGTAGATATTATAAAATCCTTCAATAATCTGACTGTAGTTCAAGTGGTCTGGAATACAACAAAACCCGTCGTATTTTGGGATTGTTGAGACGAATGTTTTTCCAAAATCACTTACAATAGTTTCTTTGTTCCAACGAACCAATATAGAAATTTTATCACCTGAGATTAATGGCTTTTCAATGATTTTGAAATAGGAAGTTCCTACTCGTAAATAGGGAATTTTTTTGTTCATTTTAAGAATGATTTTAATACGAAATTGTTAAACAATAGAAATTGTAATGCTCGAACAGAGGTTACATTCTTCGGTTTTTTCCGTATTCCAAAAGTTCCTTTTTAGAATAGTAGTATCGCCCATTAAAATTGTAATGAGGCAGATTCTTATTTTTCCGCCAGTCAATAATGGTCGGAACAGAAATGTGCAGAAATTTTGTGGCTTCGATTTGAGAAATTAAATCTTCGGGTTGTTCTTCTGCTTTTTTAACGGGTAATGTGAAGTCGGTTGCTTTTTTTAGAATAATTTCAACCGCTTTTTCCAAATCTGCTTTGGTGTGGGAATAAAGTTGTACTGACATTTGATTGTATTTTAAATTCAAATGCAATATTATCAACTTAATAATTGAAAATCAAATAGTTAAAAATGATTCAGAATAATCTAATTTAATCCAAATTCGTCCAAAATAATTTTTTTACAATCCAGATTAATCTAAATTAATCCAGATTAACCTCTCCAATAAATCTTCTGGTTTAACAAATTTTAACTAAAATACTCCTATTTTAATAAAGTTTAACGTTTTTTTTACTTGATTCAAAAATAAAGATTGTTGTTTTTTGATTAAAAATACAAAAACTATCCATCGTCAATATTTTCAGGCATTCATAATGCTGTTGATTTTTTCTTTTACAATTTCAATCCTTTCATCAATAATCAATGGGTGTATATGTGTTTGCAAGAGTTCTTCTAAAAGACCTTTATCAATGATTTTTTGCAATTCAGATTTAATAAATTCTAAAATTCTCTCATCGCACTTTGCTATTTCATCTACAATGGTGATTCTGTTATCAATGATGTAGATAATGTCCTCAATATCGTGGCTGGTTCTATAATCTTTTCCCCGACTATTGAATGCTTCAAACTTTGTTGCAAGAAAACAAGGTGCTGATAAGATGTAAATTTCCTGATCTTTTGCTTTCACTTTCCATAAGTCCTCAAAACCTATTTTATACCAGCGATTGGTTGAACCAAAGGCGTTGTCTTCGGCAGGAATTATATCTACTGGATATTTTTTGTATGTGTAACTGCAAATAGATGTTCCATAAGGGTCTGGATGAAAACCTAATTTTCCCAATTCCTCGATTGTTTTGAGAAATTCTCCTACATTTACGATATTAATTGTAAAATCAATGTCTTTCGTGGGACGTATTTCGTCGGCTGCTGGGTCATCTGTATAAAGACTGATAACAGCTCCACCGACGAACACTACTTGCTCCCTATATTGTTGTAAACCTTCTGCTACTTTCGCTACAACTCCTATATTTATGGTCTTATTATACAATTTTTAAATATTTTTTTAGGTATTCTACGGCTATTTCTTTTTCTCTTGTTCGCCCAACACGAATCGCATCTGTGATTGCAAGTAATTCATATAGTTTTTCATCTTTCAATACTGCTTCTGGAACCGATGGATAAAGTGGTTCTATACTTTGACCTCTTGTATTTCCTTTTGCATAAGCCCAAACATACTTTTCATTACTTTGGATTTCATTATTGAGAGGTAAAGCACTATGAGCAGTTGGAATTCCTCTGACTATTGCTCCCGGCTTCTGAGGAAAAGCATATCTTATCCCATATTGTAGAAACTCGGCAAGAGCATACTTCATTACTACTTTTCCTTTTGGGTCTAATAAGCCTGAGTTTTTTGACCTTGCAACCGATTCGCTTATTTCAGCTTGGCTTATTCCTAAGTCTGCCGCAACGGAAGATTGATTCCACGAATCATTATCGAGGCTAATAATTTTTAGTAACAAAACGATGTCCTGTGGTTTCATATTTTGCTTTGAATTTTTCATATATTGCATATTGCGATATGCAATATTAATAAAAAAAATTGAATTACAAATTAGCGTTATTGCATATCGCAATATGCAATAACTTTATCTCCATGCTTTATCCATTTGCTCATCTGTAAAAGCTTCTGTTACTTTCATGTATTTGTCTAAAACTGCATCTTTTTTGATGTTTGCAATTTTCTTAATGGCTTTCGGTTCCATTCCCAAAAGTAGAGAATTGGTTATGAATGTTTTTCTTGCAGTATGGCTTGTAATAAATTTATATTTTGGTTGAGTTAAAGATTTTTTCTTATTACCAACAAACCAATGAATAGTAAAAAGTTGATTGATTTCCACTAACTCACAACATTCCTTGATGTATTCATTAAATTTTTGAGAGGAAATTATAGGTAACGGTTCATAGATTGTTCCTTTGTATTTTCCCAAAATAGCTTTTGCGTATTTATTGAGTTTAATGGCGTGGTTTTGGGTTTTCGTTTTTTGGATAGAAAGGACAATATGATCCTCGGAAATATTAGCTAGGTGTAGTTTTGACAAATCAGAAAATCTTAATCCTGTAAAACAACCCATACAATAGAAATCTCTTGCTTGAGAAAGTCTATCACTTTCAAATTGATAATTGTATAAGTTCATTAATTCTTCAAAAGTCAAAAAAACAATGTCAATATCATGTTCAGCAGCTTTGAATTTTTCAAATTCACGATTAGTGTTGTATCCTTTTTCTATCGCCCAATTCAGAAATGATTTTAAAACCTTAATTACTTTAGCAAAGTAGTTCTGTTTCATTTTTTTTACTTCATAGGAGTAATCTCTTAATGAGTCAAAAAAATCATTATTTACTTCATCAAAAGAAAGCGAAATGTTTTTTTCTTTACAAAAGAGCTCTAAATAATTTTTTACTGTAATTTGACCTTTTATTGTATTTGGCGTTTTGGTTAATTTTCCTTTTTCAATGTATTCTTCAAAACATTTAAAAATTTCGTATTCAGTAGTAATAACTACCTTTTCTTCATAATCATATTTCTCAAGAAAAAGTTCCTTCGTTGGTTTTATTTTACTAGCCCTGAAAAAAAGTGAAATGTCTTGAATTTTAGATTCAATCTCCGAAAGTTTTTCATTAATAGAATCATATCCGTAATATTTTTCTTTTTTTGTATTGGCTTTTACTCTATTGTTTTGCCAATCTTCTGGTTTGCAATTTAAGCCAGTATTACGCTTTATTACAGAACTGCCTATTCTAAACAATATTCTGATTGGCATTAAGCCATCTTGAGTTACTTTGTCCTTTCTTAATTCAAAAACATATTTTATCATAAATTCAAATTAGATTAAGTTAATAAAAGGGGGAACAAAAGGGGGAACATTTTTAAAATAAAAGCGAAAAAAACAAGGTAAATTTAATTATAACCTTTCCCCTCCAAATCCAAATATACTGAATATAAATGAGTTAAGAAGATTAAAAATAGGAAAAAAATTAAGGTAGCCCCGTCTGGGGTACAAAAAACGCTGTTAATCATTTGATTTTCAGCGTTTTTTTTAGGGCATTTCTCGATTAGAAGAGTGAATTATGAATTTTAATTGGGTTTTTAACTTAAGCAAGTTTCTTTAAGTTGCAAAAATAGCAGAATATTAGAAACGGAGATTAAATAAGGAAAGAATGCTAGACTAGGATTGTTGCTGTTTTTCAATTCTATAAACAGATTTGTAATTTATTGAATTGTTCTTCTAGAGTTCTAAAACAAAAAAATCTCATGAAATTTCATGAGATCTTTTTTTTCCTAATTATTCTATAGCGTTATGTAGAATAATTTGGCATTTTCATCACTTGTGTTTTTGTAGTACAAAGATACCACGCAAATCATTTTAAATCCCAATAAATTTACTAGATATATATCGATTGTTTGTAGATATTTATCTACAAATTTATGGGTTGTCTTGTAAAATTTGGATAAGTTCTACAATGTTCTCTATCTTTAATTTTTCGAAAATCCTCCTTTTGATGGTACTTACAGTGTTTTGTTTAACATCTAATTGATTAGCGATTTCGAGATTACCATTTCCTGAGGCATACATTTTTGCTATTTGAAGTTCTCTTTCGGTAAGTCTAAATAGTGGATTTATCGCTTTAGAATTTCTCATAGAATTCATGAGCAAAGATTGAGTTTGAGGAGAGAGGTATTCACCATCTTTCATTATGGTTAAAATAGCATTTTTAATTTCCTCTTCTTCGCTCATTTTACTTATAAAACCATTAGCGCCTGCTTTTAGAAATTTGAGAGCATTGGCAGCTTCATCAATTCCTGTAAAAATAAGAATTCTAATTTCGGGAGCTAGGGTTTTAATTTCGGGCAATATGGTAATACTATTTCCGTCTGGGAAATGAGCGTCTATTACCGCAATATCGATTTTGTTAGCAGAAATTTGTTCTGTAATTTGCTGTAAATTAGATGCTTGGGTTACTTTGGCATCTACTTCTATTTCTTCTAAAATGAACATTATGCCTTGCCTTATCAGGCTGTGGTCATCTGCTAGTAGAACAGTTATAGTTTCTTTATCTAATAGATTCATTTTTTTAGGGTAAGATTAAGAGCGAAAGTTACAGTTGTTCCCTTGTTTATTTCACTGGTAACAGAAATTTCCCGGAATACAATTCTACCATTTCTTTACACAAACTAAGCCCCAAACCAGCTCCTAAATTTTCTACATCATCTGACAGTACACCTTGATAATAAGGTTCAAATATTTTTTCTAAATCTTTTTTTGAAATTCCAGCTCCGGTATCTGTAATTTCTGTGATTAAGGAGATGGTGTTTTGGTCTATAGGTTCTGTTTTTGTATTGACTTTTATTTTGCCATTTTCTGTGAATTTATTAGCGTTGCCAAGAATATTCATGAAAAGTTGATTGATTTTGGTATTATCAGAGTAAATGGTGATTTCCGGATTTATGTTTTCAGAGATAATAAATTCATTATTTCTAGTTTCTATATATGGTTTTATAGAAGTTAAAATTGCATTTATCTCATTTTTTAGATTAAATACTACAGGAATGAGTTTATTTTCTACTTGTTGATTTTTTGTGTATTCTAAAATTTGATTAGCTTGTATAAGAAGCGTGTTATTGGTAAAACTTATAGATTTTAGGTATTCTTTTATGCTATCATCATTGGTTTTTTTGTTTATTTTATTGATGAAAAGACCGATGATTTTTAGAGGAGACCTTAATTCGTGACTTAGCATTCCTAAAATTCTGTTTTTGAAGTTAAGATTTTCTTTTATTCTTTTATTGGCTTTGTTTAGTTTTCTTTCATATATAAAAGCTATTCTGGTAAGAATCATAATTAATATTGAGACAATAAACATCAATATAATAGCTCCAAAAAGTAGATACATTCTTGACCTGTTGTTTTTAGAATATTGCTTTTCGTATTCTTTTTGAAGATTAGCCTTAGAGTCTTTGATTGCGTTTTCATAAATATTCATTAATTCATTGCTGTAGAGCATCAGATTATTAAATATTTTGTAAAAATTACCTGTGTTTTTTTGATTATTGGTAACATTTACTTGTATTTTTTTAATTTGACCAGTATAATGATTGTTTACTACATTAATAATACTATCAAAATCATTCTTTATGAGTTCAGAATTGGGTTTTTTGCCCTGTTTTATCGTAATTACCGTATTTTCTTTTCGTACAACATCTTTCCCTGCAATGGCATCTCCTAATCGCCCGAAAAGACCTTTTTTCTTTACGGTGTCTGAGTATGTTTTGGTTTCTATATCATATTTATCAAAACTATAATTTAGATTGTATTTGTTTAGTTTTGGGAAAACGTTGTCTATCTTTATATTAGAGTGATTAGAATATTGATAAGTAGAGTCAATTAGAGATTTTAATTTTTTAACCTGAGAAGTATCTTTTTTCTGAGCAATAGCAATGTTTTTCAGCCGAGGATATTTGTTTTCGTAATGACTAATTTTTTCTAAGTTATTTCCTACTTCATTTAGGGATTCAAAATATGGTTTAAGGTATTGTTTGTCTTCAGTAACGGCGTATTTTTGGAAGCTATTTTGTGCCAATAGCAATTCTTTTCTAGAATCTACAGTTAGAGTTTCTAGTAAGTTGATTTCTTTGAGTTGGTTTTCGATGCGGGTTAGGTTTTTTCTTGAAATAAACTCATTATAAAAAAAGCCAGCAATAAGTAGTTGAATAAGTAAAATACAGATTATTAAAGAGTAATGAATTACTTTTCTAGATTTGAAATCTAACAATTTTAAAAGACTAAACTTTGTTTTCATAGTGTTTTATAAGTACATTTATTCTTAACAAAAATCTATTAGATACTGTTTAGGATTTATCTTTTATTGCCTATTAAATTGGGCGTAAAAAATTTTCTACAAGAAATGACCCTAGACAAAATTAAATATAATATTTTATACTTACCTTTTTTGTCGTTAAGATTTTTGTAAATGCAAAAAATCAATAATAAAATTTGGAAATTGTAATTTTCGCGAAAAAGAGTAATGAAAATTTTATCAGTTTTTATCATTAGTTTTATGCAAAGGTACAAAAAAAGAGGATTTATAAAAAATCCTCTAGATTATTTTAATTGATTTTGTGCTAAAAATACTTTAAAAAAAGAAGTGCAATTTATTTTTTCACAAACGAGTATAAAAAAGGAGCTTTGTTTGCCGAGCCATCAAAAAGTTTTTCGTGGCGTTCTAAAATGTTGAAGCTCAGCATTTTTCTTTGGAAATTATTTCTTCTGAATTTCTCGCCTAGTATGGTTTCGTATAGATTTTGTAAATCTTTCATGGTAAATTTTTCGGGAAGCAGGTTGCTTCCTACTAATTTATAATCAATGGTTTTTCTGAGGTGTTCTAGCCCTTTTTCTATAATTTCTTGGTGGTCAAAAGCCATTTCTGGTAAATCATTTACATCAAACCACGCACAAGTTTCGTTAAATGCATCTGGAAATGTGTGAGATAAAGTGTAATCTATAAGCGCATAATAGCCTATGGTTACGAATCTTTTATATATCCAGTGGTCTTTGTTAATGTTAATTCCTTTATTATCAAGCAGTCTTCTGTGAGGATTTTTTTTCTCGGTTCTATCTTTGTGACCAAATGCGTAAAACTGCTCTAGATATACATCTTCTAGATGAGTTCTTTCGTATAAAATTCTATAAGCTGCATCATCTAAATCTTCGTCTTCAAAAATGAAACCGCCAGGTATTGCCCAGAGATTTAGTTCGTGGTACTTAAGGAGAAGGACCTTTAAGGTGCTGTCATGAAATCCGAAAATAGCACAATCTACAGATAAATGATTGATAAAGTTATTGGTATCAATCAACTCCTGTAGGTTCATCTTGTTCTTAGAATCGTCAAGTTTCATAGTAGTTTATTTGATGTATTCTGATATTTTTTCTTTGATAGAAAAAAATGTTGAAAATATGAGTATCAAAATTAAAGGAATTGTAGCAAATAACAAGTAATAATTTCCTAAATTTTTTTGAAAAATATATGCAGTGCTCATAGAACCTATAGAACCGCCTAATGAAGTGAATAAAATAATGATGGAAACAATCTTACCAACTCTCCTTTCGGAAAACTTAGAAAGATATTTAGAATTAAGCATAGGGTATAATGGTGCGGTAAAAATCCCAACCATTGGGAAGAGGAACATTAGTATTTTAACCTTTACATCAGTATCTTGTCCTATAATATATGCCGATGATGTGAGTATAATGCCTGAGATAAGACAAAAAAAGAATATTTTCATCGGAGAGAATTTCACGACCGCTTTACTTGCTAGCAATCTTCCTATAAAAGAGAATAGAGCTAAAAGAGCCGAAGATTGTAGGGCAAAAAAAGAATCAGCCTTAAGTGTATGCTTATAAAAAGTAGGCAACCACGAGTTGAATATCTGTTCTGTGAAAACAATAATAACTACAATAGTAAAGAATAATATAGATTTATAATCAAATAAAATTCTAAAATCTATGACTTCTTTGCTTTGGGATTTATCAATTTCATAAACATTTTGCTTGTCTATTCTGTAAAACTGAAAAGCAGCCCAAGAAGAAATAATACCTACCAGCCAAAATCCGAATTTCCAATAATCTTTGTAATCACTATTTAAGATGATTGCAAATTCTATATTTACAATAAATACACCTAGCATAAAGGCAGCTTCGGTTCTGCTCATTGTTTTGGAGAAGTCTTTTTCGTTATCCGAAATATTTTTAATTATACTAAAAACACAGATTTTACCTATAGAAAAAGAAATCCCAATTAAGATAAACCAGATTTTTAGAAACCAAAATTCGCTTACAAAAGGTATGGTAAAACTGCACAATGTACAAATAATCAATGCGATACTAAGTGAACTGTAATAACTCCTTTTTTTGATATAATCTACCATAAAAATAGAAACTAAGGCAATAGGAATGTCTTTAAAAAATTCTAGCATTCCAAGCCCTGTATAACTATGCTGTTGATTTTGTGATAATTGCAGAATTATAACACTCATAGAGTTAAGCAACATAGAAAACACAATGAAGCTTAACATTAAGTTAACATTTAAGTTGATTTTTTTCGTGCTCATTAACAAAAAATTAAATGTAGTGCTAGGTTTTAGTTAAAAAAAATTTAAAAAAATCAGGCGTTTTCGCACCAAATTACCCGAATTAACCTCGCCAAAAGTACCTCAAATAAACGGAATTTTAAAATAATTGAGAAAATATTTTTTTGTTAAAGAAATTAATATAAATTTATTGTCTCAAAATGAGATAAAAAAATAAATAGTTATGAATATGAGTATTAAAAAAGGTTTAGGACTAATTGCAGTTCTTTATTTTACCTCCAGTTTTCAAGCTCAAGTTAAAAGCGATAGCGCCGCTGTAAAAGAGAAAAAAATTGATGAGGTTGTTCTAATTGGATATGGAACAGTTAAAAAGAAAAACGCTACAAGTGCAATTGAAAATGTAAAAGCAGATGTTTTCGAAAACAGACCAATCTACAACGTTACGCAAGCTCTACAAGGAACGGCTGCTGGCGTAAGTGTAGTACAAAATTCAGGAAAACCTGGGCAAGCTCTCAATATTAAAATTAGAGGGAATAACTCCATTTCTTCTGGAGTAGATCCTCTATACGTAGTAGATGGTATCCAAACAAAAGATATCAGTGGGATCAACCCAGATGATATTGTTGATATGACTATTCTTAAAGATGCTACATCTGCAGCAATTTATGGTATCAATGGATCTTCAGGGGTTGTGATCATAACAACTAAAAGAGCTAAAGCGAATAAGCCGCAATTAAACTTTAATGCTTATGTGGGAGTTTCAAATAAAGTAGATAATATTGATGTTCTTAATCTAGAACAATATAAAGCTTTAATTTCTGAAATTAACCCTGCTTGGTTGAATACCATTAACGACCCTATGTATGCGGGAATTAATACAGATTGGGTAAAGAAAGTATACCGTACAGGGGTTGATCAAAATTATAACGTTAATTACGCTTTTGGTAATGAAAATGTGAAAGCTTATACAGCGTTGGGTTATCAAAATGTACAAGGGATTGTTTCACCATCGGACTTTGCAAGAACTTCTGCAAAAGTTAATTTGGATGCAAAAATCACAGACTGGTTAAAGGTTACTTCTAGCTTAAATTATATTAATACTAATTTAAATAATACAGCTGACAACAACGCTGGTGCACAAGGAGGGGTAATTTTATCCGCTTTAACTACACCAACTTTTATGCCTGCTTATGGTATGGAAGTTAAGGTAAGACCAACTGATGGTTCAGGAAATTATCTAAACGGATATAAAGATGGGCAATTTGCTCTAAACCCTTTCACTGGTGGTTGGGAAAACCCAGTTTCTTTTATGAATAGAGAATCTGACAAGACTAAAACCCAGAGATTCTTATCTAATTTAGGAATTGATGTTAATATTCTTAAAAACTTAGTTTGGAAATCTTCAGTGTCATTAGATTATATCACCTCTAGTAATGAAAAATTCTTAGACCCATATCGTTCAGAATGGGGAAGACAACAAAAAGGTAGTGGCTCTAAAAATAACTTTATTTTCCAAGATTTTAACTTTGAAAACACTTTAAATTATACTCTAAAGTCTGGCATTCATGATCTTGGCGTATTAGGTGGTTTTCAAATGCACGAAAGAATGAACAGTGGTCAATACTACTGGGGAAGTCAATTTGCAGATCCAATGCAGTCTTCATTTGTATATGATAAAACAAATCCAGCACACGGAGAAGTGTTTAGAAAAGATATATTAAAAGAATTATCATTTTTTGGAAGATTAGTTTATACACTAGATAATAAATATACTGTAATGGCAGTATTCCGTGAGAATGCAAGTTCAGCATTAAATCCAGATAAAAGATGGGGTTTCTTCCCAGGAATTTCTGCTTCATGGAATATTTCTAATGAAGATTTCTTAAAAGACAATTCAACTTTATCTGAATTTAAAGTCAGAGGAGGTTGGGGTAAAGCAGGTAATGCCTCAGGAATACCAGCTTATGCTTATTACAGTTTAGAAAGACTTAATAAAGTAGGAGGATCTTGGTCTCCTTACCAAACAGGTAGTGATGTTACTTGGGAAGTAACTACCGATACCAACATTGGGGTAGATTTAGGGTTTGTTAATAATAGAATTAAATTAACTGCAGATTTCTACAAGAGAAAAACAGATGATTTGATTATGCCAATCCCGATTGGACTTGGAATTCCTGATTATTCACAGAATGTAGGTTCAATGGAAAATAAAGGGATGGAGTTTACTTTAAATACAGTTAACTTTAAAACTACTGATTTCTCTTGGAATACGAACTTTAACATTTCATTCAATAAATCAAAAGTTTTAGAATTGAAGTATGTACCTATTATTGACGCAGCTGGAATACCAAGTGCAGGCAATTTAGTAAGATTTGCAGCAAACCAACCAATTAGTTCTTTCTATGGATATAAATATGATGGGGTAGATGTTAATACAGGAGAAATTATTTATAAAGACTTGGATGGGAACGGAATGTTAAGTGCAGGCGATAGAACTTTTATTGGTAATCCTAATCCTGATTATACTTTTGGTTTCACCAATAACTTTGCCTATAAAAATTGGTATATGGACGTTTTAGTTACAGGATCTCAAGGAGGTGATATTTACAATGCTTCTCGTTTTGAACTAGAGATGATGGATGATCACAAAAACCAATCAACAATAGTACTTAATAGATGGAAAACTCCTGGCGATATTACAAACGTACCTAAAGCAAACGCTCAAAATGCTAAATTGGTTTCAGACAGATTTATTGAAGATGGTTCATTTATTAAATTAAAAAGTGTTACTTTAGGTTATAACTTTAATCAGCCATTTAAAGGTGTAAGTAAACTTAATCTTTATGTAACTGGTCAGAATTTATATACTTGGACTAATTATTCAGGATTTGATCCAGAGGTAAATGCATTTGCTAATACAAATGGTGTTTTAGGTATTGATTACGGAACATATCCACAAGTAAGAACATTTGTATTCGGATTAAAAGCTAATTTCTAATTATCAAAAATTATCAATTATGAAACTAAATAAAAGAATATTAAACAAAAGCTTATATTTTATACTATTGGGGGCTGGTCTTACTTTAGGAACAACTTCTTGTTCAGATTATCTAGATACAGAGCCTGTAACAGATAGACCATTAGAAGTTAGTGATACTCCATACACAAAAGCTTCAGAGGCTGAAGACTTAATGAAAACCATGTATGTGGGGCCAGGTTTTGGACATTCTAACTATTGGCAATTAGATTATTTTGCTAATGGAGGGATGCAAACAGATGAAGCGTACGTAAGTGGAGATAATCAAGATAACAGACAGCAAGCAGAGTACAGAATTTTATCTACTAATGGAAACGTTAAAAGAAACTGGGAAGCTATTTATGAATTAATTAACAACTGTAATAAAGTTCTTAATTTCGTTGATGGAATCAAAGACCCAGCTTTAACAGTAGAACGTAAAGCAGAAATGAAAGCAGAAGCTGCTATTGTAAGAGCTTTGTATTATTTTCATGCGGTTCAATTATGGGGAGATGTTCCAATAGTGACCAAGTCTATTACTTCGGTTACTTCAGAAAATTTTGATGAGGTATATAGCCAAATTTATCCTGCAAGAAAGACAAAAGAAGAAGTTTATTCTTTTATAATATCAGATTTAGAAGGTGCTTTAGCAGCAGCTCCTAATGCTTCAGTAAGTAAATACAGAGCAACAAAAGGTGTAGCACATGCACTATTAGCAAAAGTTTATGCAACTAAGCCAAATCCAGATTATAATAAAGTGATACAGCATGTTGATCAATTAGCAGGTGATTATAGCTTGTTAGCGGATTATAATCAATTATTTGACGGAAACCACAATGCTAATGTAGAATCTATATTAGAAATTAATTCAGATGCAAGTAATATCTGGTGGTGGGGAACAGGAATGTTTATTGGTGATGGATGGCAAAGATTTAATTTACCAACTCATGATCTAGTAAACGCTTTTGATGCACAAGGTGATAATATTAGAAAAACAAACTCTATTAAATTTGATATAGGAGTTAGCGATACTTACTGGACAGACAAAAATAACTATCCATTTGCATATAAACAAAGAATACAAGATGGTACACAACACATATACATTCTTAGATATGCGGACTTGCTATTATTAAAAGCAGAAGCTAAAGTGAAATTAGGAGATTATACAGGTGCTGCAGCATTAGTAAACCAAGTTAGAGCAAGAGTAAATCTAGCTCCTATTGCTATAACAGGAGAGAGCGACGGTATTAATAAAATTCTTAAAGAAAGATTATTAGAGTTGGCATTTGAAGGGCAACGTTGGTTTGATCTTAAGAGAACAGGTAAAGCATTAGAAATTATTAAAGCCAGAACAGATGGTAAAGGTAACAAGTTAAGCTATGTTAATAATCTTACAGAGCAAAGATTACTTTGGCCAGTTCCTCAATCTCAGTTAGATAAAAACCCTAACTTAACGCAAAACACTGGTTATTAAAACCATATGTTAATTGCATGTTAATATAAATTTTTCAAAAGCGCCATACTATTTTCATAGCGTGGCGCTTTTTCTCGTAAAATAGATTTTACAAAAAAATCAATACTTATTTATTGAAAACATTATTAAAGAAAAGTTATAATGCTTTTCTTTTCATAATTTCTCTTAAAAATTTTATCATGAAGAAAATTGTAGTTGCTGTATTCTTTTGTTTAGTACAAACTGTTTTTGCCCAAATATCATTACCGTATATTTTCTCAGATAATATGGTTTTGCAGCGAGGTCAGAAAATACCAGTTTGGGGATTTTCATCACCGAATGAAACCATTAAAGTAGCTTTTAAAAAGCAGCTAAAAGAAACAAAAGCAAACGAAAAAGGTGAGTGGATGGTCTATTTAAACCAAGAAAAAGCAGGTGGTCCTTATCTGCTAACCGTTTCGGGGAAAAATAAAATTACGTTTAAAAATGTATTGATAGGAGATGTTTGGTTAGCAAGCGGGCAAAGCAATATGGAATGGAATTTAGCTGCTACAGAGGGTTATGATAATGAACTCAATCAAACAAAGTTTCCTTTAATAAGACATATCAAAATCAATAAAAAGATAAATTCTTTACCACAAAACAATGTAACAGAAACACATTGGGATGTTGCTAATAAACAGACTATTGGCGATTTTTCTGCAGTAGCATATCATTTTGCTAAGAAAATGTATCAAGAAAAAGGCGTTCCTGTAGGAATTATTAATTCTTCTTGGGGAGGTACCGTTATAGAAAGTTGGATTCCTCGAGAAGCATTTGAGCAATCTCCTTATTTCAAAGAAATGATATCTAAGATGCCTAAAGTAGATATTGAACAGCTTGAGCAAAACAATATTGCAGAAAAAACAATATTGATGGAGAGCCTTACTCAAGAAAAAATTTCGGATTTTAGTGCAAATAATTTTTTAACAGAAACCTCTACGAGTCCAAAAGCTGAAATCAACGTTCCGCAAGCTTGGGAAGAACAAGGCTATAAATCTTTAGACGGAATTATTTGGGTGAAGAAAACCATTGTTTTAGCCGAAAACGATGTAAAAAAAGACGCAACCCTTTATCTAGGGAAAATAGATGATGCAGATACCACATTCTTCAACGGAAAAGAAGTTGGTGGAATGAAACAATGGTCTGACGAGCGTATTTATACCATTTCAAAAGAATTTTTAAAAGTTGGGGAGAATACTATTGCCATCAAAATAACAGACACTGGTGGTGGTGGCGGACTTTGGGATAACTCAGAAGATATAAAGTTAGTAACCAGCGATAGAACCTTACCACTTAAAGGAAAATGGAAATTTGGGATTGAAAAAATATTCAGCGCAATCAATCAAAATGAGTTTCCTTCACTCATCTATAATTCTATGATATACCCTTTTATTAAAACTAGAATTTCTGGTGTTGTTTGGTATCAAGGCGAGTCTAACGTAGAAAGAGCAGAAGAATACGAAAAAACCTTTCCTCTTTTGATTAACAGTTGGCGAGAAAAATTTGGGAAAAATTTACCTTTTTATTTCGTACAGCTTGCTACATTTAATAATGACGGAAACAGCAACGAAGGTTGCCCGTGGGCAGAATTACGAGATGCACAAACTCAAGCGCTATCTCTTAAAAATACAGGTATGGCAGTAACTACAGACGTAGGAAATCCTACAGACATACACCCAAGAAACAAAAAGCCTGTAGGAGAAAGATTAGCGAATTTGGCTCTTAAAAATGGTATTTATTCTCCAGTGCTTAAAAGCTATACCGTTAAAGGTGATAAAATAGAAGTAACGCTTACAGGGAAAAGTATGCTTATTGCTAAAGACCAACAAAGTTTAAGAGGTTTTGAAATAGCAGGCAAAGATCAGGTTTTTTATCCTGCAACCGCTTCTATTGTGAATAATAAATTAGTCGTAACTTCGGACAAAGTTTCTAATCCAACCGCAGTAAGATATGGTTGGAAAGCAGACAATTCAGAACTTAATTTATTTACCAAAGAATTGTTACCTGTTTCGCCATTCAGAACAGATAACTTTAAATTGAAAACAAAAGGCGTTCAATTTTCATTGAAATAAAGCCATTTAAAATTAAAAAAGAAAAATCTATAATAAGATGTTTCTAGAATATTAAGAAGATTATAATTTTAAAAACATGAAAAAGAAGTTCAATAACATCAGCAAAATAGTACTTATGAGTTTAGTGTTTGTAATAGCATCTTGTGGATCTAGAGAAAATACGCCTTCACCAAAGACTGAAACTTCTGCCCAAAATGAAATTGACGTTTGGATTACAAAAGCAGATGAAACAATAAAGTTACAAAAGCAAACATCTATTTTAGCCTTTACTACAGCTTCTAATTCTTTTCAAAATATAGAAATAGATCCATCTAAAACATATCAAAATATAGACGGTTTTGGTTATACTCTTACAGGTGGAAGTGTAGAGGTTATTAACCAATTATCGGCATCAAAAAAGGAGGCGTTGCTTCAAGAATTATTTGGAAACGGAGAAAATTCGATAGGGATAAGTTATCTTAGATTAAGTATCGGAGCTTCAGACTTAAATAGTTCTGTTTTCTCTTATGACGATCTTCCTGCCGGACAAACAGATATTACTTTGTCTCAATTCAGCTTATCAAAAGATCAAGCGTTGGTTGATATGCTAAAGAAAATATTAACTATTAACCCAAATATTAAAATCATTGCTACACCTTGGTCTCCACCAGTTTGGATGAAAGACAATGGTAGTTCTAAAGGAGGAAGCTTAAAACCAGAATATTATGCAGTTTATGCCCAGTATTTTGTGAAATACATTCAAGAAATGAAGAAAAATGGAATCACAATAGATGCTGTTACACCCCAAAATGAACCTTTGCACCCAGGAAATAACCCAAGTATGTATATGACTGCTGAACAACAAAGAGATTTTATTAAAAATAATTTAGGTCCAGCTTTCCAAACTGCAAATCTTTCTACGAAAATAGTAGTTTATGATCATAACTGTGACAAACCAGAGTACCCTTTAACTATTTTAGCGGATACTGAAGCTTCTAAATTTGTTGATGGTTCAGCTTTTCATTTATATGCTGGGAATATTTTAGTTCTTAATAATGTGCACAATGCTTATCCTAACAAAAATGTGTATTTCACAGAACAATGGACAGGTTCTACTGGAGCTTTCTCTGGAGATTTACTATGGCATACAAAAAATGTAGTAATAGGTTCTATGAGAAACTGGAGTAAAATTGCCCTAGAATGGAATCTTGCCAATGATGCTTCTTTTGGACCTCACACTCCAGGTGGTTGTACCGAATGTAAGGGTGCGATAACAATTAACAATAGTGAAACTTTTACTAGAAATGTAGGCTACTACATTATTGCACAGGCTTCTAAATTTATCCCTCAAAATTCTGTAAGAATTAGTTCTACTGAATCAGGAAACTTAAGCTCGGTAGCTTTTAAAACGCCTGCTGGTAAAATTGCTTTAATCGTTTTAAACGATGGTGCAAATAATGAAACATTCAACATTAAATATAATGATAAAGTAGCAACAACTTCTTTATCTGCAAACTCTGTAGCTACTTATATATTCTAGAATAATAAAAGGTAATTTATGAAAAAGATAATTCTTTCAATATGTATAGCAGGATTAGGATTTATTTCTGTTTCTGCTCAAAAATCCATCGATCAAAAAGTCACTGATTTAATGGCGAAAATGACTTTGGAAGAAAAAATTGGTCAGCTTAATCAATATAATGATGACATTACCGCAACTGGTCCTGTTACCAAAGATGCGGATAAAGCAGGACAAGTTCGTGCTGGTAAATTAGGCTCAATCTTAAATGCTGTTGGAGTAAAAAACACCAGAAATTGGCAAGATCAAGCCATGCAATCTCGTCTTAAAATCCCTTTACTTTTCGGGCAAGACGTAATCCACGGTTTTAGAACTACTTTCCCAATTCCATTAGGCGAAACCGCAACTTGGGATATGAATTTAATTGAAAAATCTGCAAGAATTGCCGCTACAGAAGCTTCAGCTTATGGTATTCATTGGACTTTTGCACCAATGGTGGACATTGGCAGAGATCCAAGATGGGGCAGAGTAATGGAAGGAGCTGGTGAAGATACTTATCTCGGAAGTTTGGTAGCAAAAGCCAGAGTTAAAGGTTTTCAAGGAAATGGCTTAGGAAATATTGATGCAGTGATGGCTTGTACCAAACACTTCGCAGCGTATGGAGCTGGAGTTGGTGGTAGAGATTACAATTCTGTAGATATGAGTCTTCGTCAATTAAACGAAACTTTTTTACCTCCTTATAAAGCTACTGTAGAAGCTGGTGTTGCTACTTTTATGAATTCTTTTAATGACATTAACGGAATTCCTGCAACGGGAAATAAATATATCCAAAGAGATTTATTGAAAGGAAGTTGGGGTTTCAAAGGATTTGTAGTTTCAGACTGGGGAAGCATCGGCGAAATGATTCCTCACGGTTTTGCTAAAGACAATAAAGATGCAGCTTTGAAAGCGATTATCGCAGGAAGTGATATGGATATGGAAAGCCGTTCTTACATCAATCATTTAGCAGATTTAGTAAAAGAAGGAAAAGTAGATATTAAATTAATTGATGATGCCGTTCGAAGAATTTTAACTAAAAAATACGAACTGGGTTTATTTGAAAATCCGTATAAATTCTGCGACGAAAAACGCGAAAAAGAACAAACCAACAACCTCGAACACAGAAAATTCGCGAGAGAAATTGGTGCTAAAAGTATTGTTTTATTAAAAAATCAAACACAATTACTTCCGCTTTCTAAAACCACTAAAAAAGTGGCAATTATTGGTCCTTTTGCAAAAGCTACAGTAGATAATCACGGATTCTGGTCTATTGCTTTTCCTGATGATAACCAAAGAATTATTACTCAATTTGACGGAATTAAAGCTCAACTCGATAAAAATTCAGAATTATTATACGCCAAAGGTTGTAATGTAAATGATAAAGACACTTCTATGTTTGCAGAAGCAGTAGAAACTGCCAAAAAAGCAGATGTTGTGATTATGACTTTAGGTGAAGGTCACGCAATGAGTGGCGAAGCAAAAAGTAGAAGCAATATCCATTTTTCGGGAGTTCAAGAAGATTTATTG
>ERZ650306.271-NODE-271-length-31047-cov-8.889488_pt1 | contig 31047 bp, 27 predicted proteins | sample MGYA00376242_ERZ650306 | MGnify/ENA primary metagenome ERZ650306 (study PRJEB26733, sample SAMN07839244) | wastewater metagenome | biome: urban; feature: wastewater treatment plant; material: waste water | place: USA: North Carolina | collected 2016-03-31 ... | reverse complement strand
GCTAAAATTTTTTCGCTTAAAAAAATCAGTTCTTCTTGATTATTAAAAAATTCATCCCAAATTGGTTGAACAATTTTCTTACCTCCATCCATACCTTTAACACCTCTTGCTTTAAGAACAGGATCTACACTTGCGAAATTTACTAAACGTAAAGCTACAGAATTTGGAGTTCTACCAATTAAATGAGCTAAATAAATCACATCTTTATTTGTACTGTGCATTTTTCCAAAAGGAGTTTTTAAGTACAAATTAAATGCAAGTATCAACTCTTCCTTTGACCAAAGTTTTCGTTTCATTAGTTTTTAATTAATGTAAATTTATTACATAAAATCTACTTTTTTTTAAAGATAAAAAATTTTATCAATAAAAAGCTTTAAACAAATATATCAAATCCTTTTCAAACATCATTACGGAAAAACGTATTGCGATAAAAATCATAAAACCCTATCATTTTTCTCCCAATCAAGTTAGGGTCAAGTTCTACTCAAGTTTTAGGTTTGTTCGTGGTTTGTTCGTAATTTATGGTACTTTTCCGAGGCTGATTCGAAGGAAACACGAACAAACCACGAACAAACGTAGAGCAAGACTCCTAAAAGACTGCTTTTTGAGTGCTACTTACTTGGTGAAATTTTTATCAAGAAAAAAGAAAATGCACCCAACAAAAAACCCCAACTTGCGCTGAGGTTTTCTTCGAAATTATATTAGAAAAACTATGCTTCTACTTTTTCAGCAGCATGTTTTTTCACGAGGTCTTGTTGTACATTGGCAGGAACCAATTGGTAGTCGCTAAATTTCATAGAGAATTTTGCTCTACCTCCTGTTAATGAACGCAAGGTAGAACCGTAATCGTTCATTTCAGCCAATGGAACTTCGGCCATAATTTTTTGATAATGACCTTCGCTATCCATACCAGAAATCATGGCACGTCTGGTTTGTAAATCTCCCATTACATCACCGGTACATTCGTCTGGAGCTAGAATTTCTACATGATACATAGGTTCTAGCAATTGAGGATGCGCATTGTGGAACGCTTCTTTAAACGCACCAGAAGCTGCCAATTGGAAAGAAATATCATTAGAGTCTACACTATGCATTTTTCCGTCATATACAGAAACTCTGATGTTTTGGCAATGTGAACCAGTTAATGGACCTTCTTTTAACTGTTGCATAATTCCTTTTTTAATCGCACCGATGTAGCGAGAATCTATCGCTCCACCTACGATACACCAGTAGAAAGCAAATTTTCCGCCCCAAGGTAAATCTTCGAATTCTTTGCTTCTAATGTTTACACCTTCTGGTTCTGGCATTCCTTCGTAGTAGTTTTCTACTCTCATGTGAATTTCACCAAATTGACCAGCGCCACCAGATTGTTTTTTGTGTCTGTAATCTGCTTCTGCTTTTCCAGTGATGGTTTCGCGGTAAGAAATTTTAGGATTTTTCATTTCCATTTTCACTCCGAAATCTTTTTCAAGACGATATTTTACCAAGTCTAGGTGCAACTGACCTTGTCCTCCTAAAATCGCTTCGTGCGTATCATGGTCTATCTCTACTTTTAGGGTAGGATCTTCTTCTTTAAGTTTATTAAGTGCAGCAAAAAGTTTTTCGGTTTCTGCTGTATTTTCTACGAAAACAGCTTTTCTCAATCTGCTTTCTGGGAATTTCATAGGTTCTATTTTTCTATCAACACCTTTTGTATTGAGGGTATTGTTAGAATGTCCGCTTTTAAGTTTTACGGTAACGCCTAGGTCACCCGCAACTAATTTATCTACGGCGGTTCTCTCTTTTCCTTCTGCTACGAAAATTTGAGAAATTCTTTCGAGTTCACCGTTATTGGCATTAATCAGTTCATCACCTGGTTTTATTTCGCCAGAGAATACTTTGAAATAAGAAACTACGCCAACTTGCGGTTCAGATTGAGTTTTGTAAATGAAAATAGTGGTTTTGTCTGCAGCATTACAAGCCAAAACTTCGCCATTTTCTAGTTTGCTACCAAAACGATCAGCTGGAGATGGAGCGATATCATCTATAAAGCCCATAATTCTACCAGAGCCCATATCTTTAGCACCAGATGCTACAAATACTGGGAAGAAATCATGTTTTGCTAAACCAATCATTAAACCTTGTGCCAACTCTTCTTCAGAAAGATTACCTTCTTCGAAATATTTTTCCATTAATCCTTCTTCGTTTTCGGCAGCCATTTCTACCAATGCATTGTGCATTTCATTGGCTCTTGCCATTTCAGATTCTGGGATTGGTTTTTTCTCTGGTTTACCACCAGTTGCAGGAAACTCGTACATTACCATTCTCAAGGCATCCACAATTTGGTTAAAACTTTCACCAGAATTTAGTGGATATTGAATAGGAATCACTTTGCTTCCAAATCTATTTTTAAGTTGTTCTAAAGCAGCATCGTAATCTGCTTTTTGGTGATCCATCTGATTAATCACGAAAATAGAAGGTGTTTTGTAATCTTCTACATATTCCCAAACCAATTCAGTGCCTACTTCTACACCAGCTGCAGCATTTACCATAATCAGTGCAGTATCTGCTACTTTTAAGTTGGCAATTACTTCACCTACGAAATCGTCAAAACCAGGGGTATCTAAAATGTTGATTTTATTTTTTTTCCAATTCACGAACATTTGATGTGAGAAAATCGTGTTTTCGCGTTCGTGTTCTAGGTCGGTATTGTCGGAAACGGTGTTGTGTTGTTCTACAGTTCCTCTTCTTTTGATAGCTCCACCTTCGTAGAGCATGGTTTCTATAAATGTAGTTTTACCGCTTCCTGAATGCCCGAGTAAAACTACGTTACGGAGGTCTTTAGTGTTAGTGCTCATATCTTTTGAGTTTTAAAATTATTTTCATCTATCACATCTGATTTACTAAAATTCAGACGGAATGCACACTGCAATTCCTTATAAGGCGAAAATTTTTAAAATCAAGAATGTCTTAAAAGGCACTTTGAATGTAAAAATTTAGGATACTAAAATTACAAAAGATTTTAATACAATGTAAACTTTGGAACATGATTTTTGAAAGGTTGGGAATTGTGGGGTGATGGAAGCTGGATGCTTGATGTTAAAAAAATGGAAAATATTTTTGTTAAAACATCCATCACCCAACATCTAACATCCAACAAAAAATGTTACTTTTATCAAAATTTTTCAAGGAAATGGTTTTAAGCAGAATTTGGAGCGCATTTATTATTGTAGCCATTGTAGTGGCAAGTATTAAATATTTATTTAGCGATAACTACAAAGCAATTTATAATGATTTGGTAGTAGGAAAAAGTGGAGACACGGTTCAGATTGCTAAAGTTCCTGTTCAAAAACTTTCTGCGGAAATTCAGAAATCTTTAACCGAAAATCCAGACACCGAACTAGCGAGAATTAATTACAAAAAAGATTCTACCAATCAAGTGGCTGTTTATAGAGTTCAAAAAGCGGATGGTGTAATCTCTACCAGTAAAACTGCAGTAGAAATTTCCTTGGGATTGATAGGAATTATGACGCTTTTCATGGGTTTTATGAGCATCGCCGAAAAAGCAGGAGGCATCAATTTCCTTTCAAGAATGATTCAACCATTTTTCTCGAAATTATTCCCTGAAATTCCTAAAAATCACCCTTCTTTCGGTCACATGACGCTTAATTTTGCGGCGAATTTATTAGGATTGGATAATGCTGCAACGCCTTTTGGTTTAAAAGCTATGGAAAGTTTACAAACCTTAAATCCAGATAAAGACAGAGCTTCTAATGCACAAATTATGTTTCTGTGTCTTCATGCAAGTGGATTAACGCTGATTCCGGTTTCTATTATTGCGATTAGAGCTTCCATGAATTCTGCAACGCCAACTGATATTTTCTTGCCGACTTTAATTGCGACTTTCTGTGCAACGATGGCGGCGATGATTATTGTTTCCATCAAACAAAAAATAAATCTTTTTCAGCCTACACTTTTGGCTTTCGTAGGTGGAATTTCGGCACTCATTGCCTTGTTGGTTTGGTTTTTAGTAAGATTGAGCAAAGAAGAATTAGATGATGTAAGTAAACTTATCAGCAATGGAATGATTTTGTTGATTTTCTTTGCGATTATCGCAGGAGCCGTTTACAAAAAAATAAATGTTTTCGATGCGTTTATAGACGGTGCAAAAGAAGGTTTCAATGTCTGCGTAAAGATTATTCCGTATTTGGTAGGAATGCTGATTGCGATTTCTCTTTTGAGAACTTCTGGTGTTTTTGATGTCATTATTGACGGAATGAAATGGTTTGCTCAAATTGCTAATTTAGATACCCGTTTTGTTGACGGCTTACCAACGGCTTTAATCAAACCACTTTCTGGTTCTGGAGCAAGAGGAATGATGGTAGATACGATGAATGTTTTTGGTGTAGATTCTTTCCCTGCGAGACTTTCTGGAATTTTACAAGGTAGTTCAGATACTACTTTTTATGTGATTGCAGTGTATTTTGGAGCGGTAGGAATTAAGAACACGCGTTATACAGTTGGTGCCATGTTATTGGCAGATTTAGTGGGAATTGTTACTTCTATTTTAATGGCGTATTTGTTTTTTGGGTAAAGAAAAGGTGAAAATTTTAAATTTTCACCTTTTAACTGAATTTTTTAAACATTATTGTCTTTAATCGTAAGTGTACTGTTCTTAGCTGCTTTTACAATTTCATTGATGTCGGCAAAGATAAGTTTCCAGTTTTCTACGTTTTTCATAGCGGTCAGCAAGCTTAAATAATTCTTAATAGCTACCTCTAGGTTTTTTCTTATTGCACTAGCAGATGGTAATTGTCTAAGATCTGCATTGGCTTCTGCCTGTTCGGAATAGATGGCTTCAAAATCTGCCTGAGCTGTTTTTAATTGATTAAAAATGGTTATTAAATTTAATTCAGTTATTTTGCTTAATATCTCTGGCTTATCTAGTTCCTCAATTAGTTTTCTCATTTGAGCTGTTTCGGAAGAGTAGCTCAGTTTATCTAGTTCTAGACCGTATGTTTTAAAAATAGAAAGCACATCCATAGCAATTTGGTAATTATCTAAAGAGGGGAGACCTTCATAACCTTTCAAGAATTTTTTCATTCCAGAGAATAGGTGGTCTCTTGTGCGGTCTGCCTCTGCTACAGTTTGTCCTTTGCCACTAAAAGCCAATTTAGCATATACTTTATCATAAAGCGTATATTCTTCTTCTAAAGCAATAAGGAGTTCATGATTTTCTACTACCGTATAATTACCGTTTTTAGAAGAGCTAATGATACGTTGTGCTAATGTTGCTAAGTCTTTGGTGCTTAATTTTTGTAATGTAATTTTCATTGATTATCATTTTTTATATTACTAAGGTAAAGATAAACAAAAAATTTTTACTTTTAGTACAACTCATTTGATTTTAACTCTCCCAAAACTTATGGAAGGTTTAATCACTTCCGCTAGAGCAAAAGTAATTTTACTTTTAGCATAATTTATTTGATTTTAACTCTCCCAAAACTTATGGAAGGTTTAAACGCTTCCGCTAGAGCAAAAGTAATTTTGGATTTATTATCAGTGTAATGAAATCTACGAAAAATAAGTTTACACACCGTTTGTCTTGTGGTAAGCAACTCTATTTTTTCTCTAGCATTTCTTTTAGAAGCGCAATTTGCTCATCCTTGGCTTTTAGTAATTCTTGGTAAACCTCCTTGTTTTCTTGGTAAAAGTTGTCTATTTTTTGTTGATACACAGCTTCATTATCATGATTATGCTGATTAAGAATATCTTTTTGTAATTCTAAAAAATCAGTAAAAGGAGTTTCCAAAATTTCTGCAATTTTAAATAATCGTTCTAAACTCAATTTTGTCTCTCCTGTTTCTATTTTTCTATAATCGTCTTATATTTTTCTATATTTCATTCAGGCAAGTCCAGTTTAAAGCCTGTTTAATCTCTTCAGGCAAAGGCTCTTTATATGACTTCTGCCATACTTTCTGCAGATTATAACGATCCACATACACCGGTTCCACGCCAATATAGGACGGCACCACTTCGTCCAGAAGAGCTTTCACTGCAACAGTCGCAACTGCCTCTCCCTGTTCGTACGGCATCTGTGCACTGATTGCTTTTACCATTCCGCCCTTAGCCAGGTTTAATGCAATGTTATATTCCAGGTCACCGGTTGATACAATAACATCTTCTCTCCCCATATCTGTCAGGGCATTCAATACATATTTTGCCGGTGCATCCCAGGAAACATAAATTCCCTCGATCTGAGGATGTTCCTCTAACATTTGTTTTGTTAATTCATATGTTTCTTCTGCCTTAACAAAGGTTTTCGTATCACAGATTTTTAATTCCGGAAATTCTTCCACAATAATCTGCTCTGCAGCACTGTCTCTTTGTCTGGTGGCATAGAAATCTTCTGACTGATGTTTCATCATGCCCACATTTGTCAAATGCATTTTTCTTAAATTTTCACCAAGTCCCCGGCCAATATTTCTTCCGTGAGAACGCTCATTAACAGAAATACAGCTTACATAATCATTCGCCTTGAAACCATTTGGTATATTAGACATAAATATCATTTTTGTTTTTCCACTTGCAATCTCATGATATGCCTGTGATGTGATTTTTGTGTCTGTTGGAATTGAGATCAAGATATCCGGTTCCAGAAGCTTAAGGCTTCTGAGCTGCTTTGACTGCAATTCCGGATCAAAATGAGCATCTACAACTGCAATAATCTGAATATTGAATTTATCAAATATATTGCGGATTCCTTCTTCCAGAAGCAGAGAATGGGATTTTCCTGAATAATGAAAAGACATTGCCGCAGTAAAAGTATGTCTCTGACATTCTTCCTGCTCTTCTTCTGTCAACACTAAATCTGATATATCTCCTGCCCTTTCACCAAAAGGTCCTCTTCCAATCCCGCTGGTAGAACGTCTGACGCAAAGCTGAGTGGGAAGCAAAATAGTCTTCGCTTCACTTTTTTCTGACTGCGTTTGAATTTCTTTAATTCTATCCTGAATACACGAAAAGGCCTCTTTACAAATCTGATCTACATCCTGTTTCACAGTAGTAGTAGGTGGATTTATCAGGGTTGCCCAGGAAAAATCATTAAAGCACACAACGGAAATATCTTTTGGGCACTCAATTTCATGCTCGGAAATATAATTATAAACATGATATATGGTATCCAGATTAGCCACAAAAATAGCAGATGGCTGGTGTACATCATTCAAAAGCTTATCCAGGGCAATCTTTACAGATACTTTACCTTTCAGATCATCAACAATATATTGATCCTGAATCAGAATCTGATTATCCCGCAATGCCCGTTTATACCCTTCAATCCGCTCACGATTAAATTCCCTGTCTTCACTGCCGCACAAAATCGCAATATTTTCATGTCCCGAACGAATCAGATGCATAGTCGCCTTATAAGCACCCTCTTCATTCGCAGTGCTTACCCTGTCACACGCCACACCCGGAATGCTGTTTCCAATGATCACAACAGGCACAGAAACTGAATTAAGTATTTCACTAAGTTTTTCTGTTGCTACAGAAGCAGTAACAAAAATACCCTTCATTTTTGAGGAATTAATCAAACTGCAGGTTAAAAACTCCAGCATTCCTTCACTTTCTATGCTTACACGAACCAGTTCACATCCCTGCTCCCCTGCCAGTTTACGTAATTCCTGCTCAACAGAACTGTCAAAGTGGGCAAAAGGAGATGATGTAAGATAGAGATAAAACTCCGGTCCTGCATCTGCTACAATTGCTTTCTGCTCCTCCATCAGCATCTTATTTTTTTTCCGCTCTTTTTCCTGCATTTTCTTTTTTACCACAAAATTTGGAGGAGTTTCTGCATTTGCAATCGCTTCTTCAACTCGTTTACGTAATTCAGGACTGACAAAACGTGTATTACTAACAACATGCGATACCGTTGCAACCGATACGCCTGCCGCATTTGCAATATCTTTAATAGTTGCCATATTTTTTCCTCTTATCATTTTATCTCTTAGCTATCATTTTTATTATAAAATGTCCTACTCAAAATAGCAACTATTATTCTGTTTACAAATTTCATAATATTTTTTTCCTGTTCACTTCGTTCCAGGCAACATAACAAAGTGACGGGAAACCCCGCCACTTTTATGTCCGTTTATTTTCGTATATTTTTTTGATTTTTTCCGCTACCTGCTGCAGTTTCTGAGCACGATGACCGAAGATTCTCAATGCCAGATCTCCGGTTGTGAGACGGGTAACTCCGCCATCTATTTCCGAATCTTCATCAAGGATCTGCCAGATTTTCTCCTGGAGTTCCAGATTGATTGCTGAATCTGCTGACTTTACACTCCCGGATTCCTGACTGCAATTTTCACCATCTCTGCTGCAGATCTTAGAAAGAAACAGGTTTGCCATATGTGTGTAGCCCTCGTACATTCCGATTCCTTCCATGGGCATTTTGTCCGGTTCGTAGCTGGTATTATCACGATAAATCAGTTTGTCTCCTCTGTACAACAGGACTTTTGAGGAGAATCTGCGGTACTGAAAACGTTCGTCATGAGCGTTTCGACCACAGGAGATGATCTCCAGCAGGAATAAACGGGAGGTTTCGTCTTCCAGATGGATAGTCATCTTGCTGTCAAAGGCTGACTGTGCGAAAGGAATCACCGGCTGTGGATAGTAATATAATGTGGCGTTTTTGTCTACCTGCACTTCAATGGTTCGGGCGGCTGAGCCTTCGTCCATTTTGTGGATTTTCTCAAAGGACTGGGACAGGACTTCCAGGTCTGCGCCTTCCTTTACATGATAGGAAAATTCCTGGGAATCGCCTGCCATAATTCCTGCGGAAGCACAGAGCGGCATGATCTGGATCCCACCGTTTTCTTTTTCGAAAGGCATCATGATCTTGTATGGTGCTGTAAAAGACAGATCTTCCAGAATAGTCCTTCCGTCTTTTAAGGCTGCGCAGGCGCTGATGCGGGATATTTTTCCGAATTTGTTATCCATAGGCATTTTCCTTTACATTCCTTCTAGGAGTACGTTTTTCTTGATCCACTCTACCACTTTATCTACGTTCTCATCTCCGCGGATATTTGTAAACTGGAATGGTCTGTCACCACGCATTTTTTTGGAGTCTCTTTCCATTACTTCGAGACTTGCACCTACATATGGAGCCAGGTCTATCTTATTAATTACAAGAAGATCAGAACGTGTGATTCCAGGACCGCCTTTACGCGGAATCTTATCTCCTTCTGCTACATCAATGACGAAGATGGTTGCATCTACCAGCTCCGGACTGAATGTTGCAGACAGGTTATCTCCGCCGCTTTCGATGAAAAGAAGTTCAATATCAGGGAAGCGTTCCATCATCTCATCTACTGCTTCCAGATTCATGGAAGCGTCTTCACGTATGGCTGTGTGAGGGCATCCGCCTGTCTCTACACCAATGATCCTCTCTACAGGAAGAACGCTGTTCTTTGCAAGGAACTGGGCGTCTTCTTTTGTGTAGATATCATTTGTGATGACACCAATGCTGTAATCCTTTGCCATCTTTCTTGACAGTGCTTCAATAAGTGCTGTTTTTCCGGAACCCACAGGTCCGGCAACTCCGATTTTTACGTATGACATAACCGATTTCCTCTTTTCTACTTTACTTGTTGATAGCTTCTTATAATCTGTTTACTGACTTTCCACATATTATTTTTGAAGATTTCATATTATACACATGATTCTGTTTCTATCCACGCTTGAGCCTGGAATAACCTAATACCAAATTCAAGCTACGACATATATAGCCTGGAATACAACTTCTCATGCTGGATTCCTCTGATATCAAATCCAGGTGCAGAGAGACATAAGTCCTCCTCACTTCTGTTCATGACATCCTTTAATATCTCATCAAATTCCCCATAGCATCCGCTCAGAAGCTGCTGCCCGGATGTCTGGCTGAGGGGGATTGTTTTTACGCAGTTGGTGACGATTGCAGATGTCTGGGCATATAGATAATGTGTCAGCGCCTCTTCCAGAGGAATCTGCATTTCTGCACAGAAAACTCCGTAAATACAGCAATGATTTACTGCTTTTCCCTTTCTTGCATCCAGATATTCTCTGAAAATCCCTGTTTCACTGATGGAAAGTCCAAGCTTTTCAATGGTCTTGGCAAAACGGGAACCCATTTTTCTGGCAGCTTCTCTCTGTTCCATAGGAATTCTGGATGCTTCCAGAAGTTCTTCCAGGTACAGAAGTTCCTGCAGGTCTTTTTTCTCTGCAGCTTCGTATGCAAGTCTGGCTGCCAGAAGTTCTGTATACGCAAGATTCCATTTGATTTTGTGAGTGATGTACTCTCTGGCTGTGTCTACATTGTGGACAATTCCACGCTGAATATAAGTCTCAAGTCCCTGGGAGTGGGAATATCCTCCGATAGGGAACAGCGCATCATTTACCTGTAGAAGATAGAACTGTTTTTCTGACATGAAGAACCTCCGTTGTTATTAATGATGATGATTATGAATACTTGCAGAAATTCTCCTGTCAAAGTCCAGCTTCAGCACTTCTTTCTCCGCCTGAACTCCATGGATTTTCTGAAGCATAACAAGCATTGGCTCATTATAAATCGTGATAAACGTATCATTCTCTCCCCAGAAAAGCGGTGCATGTCTGTTTCCGATTTCGTAGCAGACTTTTGCAGACATTTTCTCATGTCCCGGAGTCAGAGAAACACGGATAACTTCGCATGGCGGTGTATTTACCACTACAAGCTTCTCATCATCTGCGTAGATCACATCATCCTGATACAGACCTCTGGCGAGAATGGAATCGTCCATGCGGATTCCCACTTCTGTTCCTTTGTCTGTTGTTTTTTTATGTATTTTCTTAAATGCTTCGTGCCATTCAATATCTACATATTCTATTGTTTTTCCTGTAGTATCAAAGTCATGAAGCTTTCCTAAAACCTGTTCACACAGCATTATTTTCGACCTCCTGAATCCGATAAAAATTTCTTATCAGATTTATTTTTTACCAAATCTGAAGTAACATCATAACTCCAGGAACCCATGCAGTTACGATTCCTTCAAATACCTGAAGATATGGAACGAATTTTCCCAGTTTTTTTCCGCAGATATCTTCTACGAAAGCAGTTCCCCAGAGAATTGCCCACAGATACCAGATTGCTGCCCAACGCAGATCCGGTGTGATTCCCAGTGCAGTGCTTCCTGTAAATCCCTCGATTGTACCGAAGATCACCGCATTGATGGCTACAAAAGTAGAAAACCATGCAAATGGGATAGGGCTTGCTTTCAGGAATTTACTCAGGGCTACGAAAAGATAGGTAAAGCAGAACAGCAGTCCTGTTCCTGCTGCATAATAATTGCCCTGCACCAGATTGACAAAGTTAATAAATAAAGAAAGACCACCTGTAAAGATGTTCATAATGGCGGTTGATTTTCCGTCTACATTGTATAAAGAACACATACCGTTGTTGATCAGTACGATTCCTACGAATAAAAGACAAACTCCTAACATAATATTCTCTCCTCTCCTGCTTCTTCAGTATATTTTTCTGTTTATATTTCGTAAGTGGAAATACTTTTATTCAACACGCATAACAAGATGAATAAATCCAGCTTATTTTCATATAAAAATCAGAATTTTATACTGACAGGACTGTCATTATATTGTTTGGTAAGTTCTTATAAAAGTTCTCACAAAACTCCATAAATAACAGTCCTGCGAATATCATTTTTATGATCAGATAACCAGAATGTAATGGTTTAAAGTTGTTTAGAACAGACTGTAAAGCTGTGTCAGCGGAAGCTTCTCTGCCGGTTTGGAAGTGATCTCTTCACCGTCAACAGTAACCTTATATGTCTCCGGATCTACAGTCAGTTCCGGTGTTCTGTCGTTAAATACCATATCTTTTTTGCTGATATTTCTGCATCCCTTTACAGGTACTACAGTTTTCTCAAGACCGTATTTCTCTTTTACATTCTCATCCATGGCAGCCTGGGATACAAAGGTCAGGCAGGCTTCGTTCTTAGCTTTTCCATGAGCTGCAAACATTGGCTGATAGAGAACCGGCTGTGTAGTCGGAATGGATGCATTTGCATCGCCCATCTTAGATGCAATGATCATACCGCCTTTGATGATAATATCCGGTTTTGCACCAAAGAATACAGGATTCCAGAGAACGAGGTCTGCGAATTTACCTTCTTCCACAGAGCCCACATACTGGGAAATACCGTGTGTGATCGCCGGGTTGATGGTATATTTGGAGATATAACGTTTTACACGGAAGTTGTCATTGTCATGTCCTGCATCTTCCGGAAGTGCACCTCTCTCATCTTTCATCTTGCTTGCTGTCTGCCAGGTACGTGTGATAACCTCACCTACACGTCCCATAGCCTGAGAGTCAGAGCTCATCATACTGAAGATACCCATATCATGAAGAACATCCTCTGCTGCGATTGTCTCAGGACGGATTCGGGAATCTGCAAATGCAACATCTTCCGGAATTCTCTTGTCAAGGTGATGGCAGACCATCAGCATATCCAGATGCTCATCCAGAGTGTTTACTGTATATGGCATTGTAGGGTTTGTGGAGGATGGCAGTACGTTCGGAGCTGCTGCTGCGCGGATGATATCCGGTGCATGTCCACCGCCTGCACCCTCTGTATGATAAGTGTGGATGGTTCTGCCGCCGATGGCTGCAAGTGTATCTTCCACACATCCACCTTCATTTAATGTGTCTGTATGGATGGCAACCTGTACATCATATTCATCTGCCACATTCAGACAGTGATTGATAACTGCAGGTGTTGCACCCCAGTCCTCATGGATCTTCAGTCCCATAGCTCCGGCCTTGACCTGCTCAATGAGAGGAGCTTCGTCTGAGCAGTTACCCTTTCCAAGGAAACCTAAGTTCATCGGGTATTCCTCGGCTGCCTTTAACATCATTTTTAAGTTCCATGGTCCAGGTGTACAGGTAGTTGCGTTTGTACCGTCTGCAGGGCCTGTACCACCTCCGATCATAGTAGTTACACCACTGTATAATGCACAGTCGATCTGCTGTGGGCTGATGAAATGGATATGGGTATCAATTCCACCTGCAGTTACGATCATTCCCTCTCCTGCAAGTGCTTCTGTAGATGCACCCACTGTCATTCCAGGTGTGACGCCATCCATGATGTCCGGATTTCCGGCTTTACCGATTCCTGCGATTTTGCCGTCTTTGATACCGATATCTGCTTTTACGATTCCTGTAGAGTCTACGATCAATGCATTGGTAATTACCAGATCCAGATCTCCGTCTTTGCTGCAGGTTTTTACAGACTGTCCCATACCGTCACGGATTGTCTTGCCGCCGCCGAACTTTACTTCGTCTCCATAGGTTGTATAATCTTTTTCTACCTCGATCACAAGGCTTGTATCTGCCAGACGTACCTTATCTCCTGTAGTCGGGCCATACATTGCCGCATATTTGCTTCCGGAAATTTTTGTACTCATTATTGTCCCTCCTTACAGAAATCCTTTTAATTTCGCAGTTTCCATGGATGCTGCTTTTGTATCGTCAGTTGCCTGGGCGCGGGTAAGGTCATTCAGTCCGAATACTCTCTGTCTGCCGCCCATTTCTGTAAGCTGAACCTCTTTTTCTTCACCCGGCTCAAATCTTACAGATGTTCCTGAAGGAATGTCCAGATGATATCCATAGGCTTTTTCCCTGTCAAAAGAAAGGCATTTATTTACTTCAAAGAAGTGAAAATGAGAACCGACCTGAACCGGTCTGTCGCCTTTGTTTGCCACTGTTACTGTCACTGTTTTCTTGCCTTCATTAAGTGTGATCTCACGATCTGCGGCCATAATTTCACCGATCTTCATGCTCATTCTCCTCCTTACTGAATTGGATTATGTACTGTCACAAGCTTGGTTCCATCCGGGAATGTTGCCTCTACCTGGACTTCACCGATCATATCAGCAACACCGTCCATTACGTCATCCTTTGTAAGAATCTTGGTTCCAAGCTGCATCAGCTCTACTACTGTTTTACCATCTCTTGCAAGCTCCAGGAGTTCAGAACTGATATACGCAAGTGCCTCCACGTAATTCAGTTTCAGACCTCTTTCCTTTCTCTCTTTTGCAAGATTTCCTGCCATATGAAGCATTAATTTTTCCTGTTCTTTGGGATTCAGCCTCATGATATTCCTCCTCTCGAATTGTGCGGATTATAATATGCAAAAATCTGTTACTGTTCACTCCGTTCTCAGTAACGTAGCCAAAACACCTCGCGGGATAGTGGTGTGTGAACAGTAACAAAAATCTTCGTAGTACGCAAAAAAGAGCAGACAATGGGATTCTTTCTCAGACCCCATTGTCTGCTCTTTGCACGAAAATTTTTATATAGGGGATTATAACTTGTGTTTCTTTGATGGTCAAGATGTTTTTTGTGAACTTTTTGTTTCTTCTTCTATTTCCATTATTCTGCTACAAGTCTGACCAATTTCCCAGATATCTTTGTTTAATTCTCCCCTTGACGATAAGCGCCCCCAAAGGTGTATCATAGTTTTGTGTTAAAGGAGGTAAACTATTATGTTTGAAACATTAGGAGAAAAGGCTGAAGAAAAAGCAATGGTGCAATTCCTTGAACGCTTTACGGACTATCCATTTCTGGTAAAGTTCAAGAATTCCGAATATCCAATCGGAGAGGGAGAACCCACATTTACAGTAAATTTTAAGGAAACAATTCCTCTGGCCGAGCTGCTAAAAAGCACTTCCCTGGCATTAGGCGAGGCTTATATGCGGGGAGATCTGGATATTGAAGGAAATCTTTACGAGGCACTGGATCATTTTCTGGGACAGATGAGCAAATTTTCTACCAATGAATCTGCTCTGAAAAAGATCATGTTCAGTTCTACATCCAAAAAAAATCAGGAAAAGGAAGTCACCAGCCACTATGATATCGGAAATGATTTTTATAAATTATGGCTGGACGAAACCATGAGTTATTCCTGTGGCTACTTCATTCATGACGATGACTCTTTATATCAGGCACAGGTTAATAAAGTAGATTATATTCTGAAAAAATTACACCTGGAAGAAGGTATGAGTCTTCTTGATATCGGCTGCGGATGGGGTTTTCTGCTGATTGAGGCTGCCAAAAAATACAAAGTACATGGTACAGGAATCACTTTAAGCCACGAACAATATACAGAATTCCAGAAGCGCATCAAAGATCAGGGCCTGGAAGATTATCTTACAGTGGAACTGATGGATTACCGTGATCTGCCGAAACATAACTATCAGTTTGACCGGGTAGTCAGTGTGGGAATGCTGGAACATGTTGGCCGTGACAATTATCAGCTCTTCCTTGACTGTGTAGAGAAAGTTCTGAAACCGGGCGGATTATTCCTGCTTCATTTTATCAGTGCACTGAAAGAACATCCGGGTGATCCATGGATCAAGAAATATATCTTTCCAGGCGGAACTGTTCCCAGTCTGAGAGAAATCCTGAATCATATGGCAGAGGACAATTTCCACACTCTGGACATTGAAAATCTGCGTCTGCATTACAATAAAACTCTGCTCCACTGGGAAAAGAATTTCCGTGAGAATATAGAAAAGGAAAAGACCATGTTTGATGAATCCTTCCTGCGTATGTGGGAACTTTACCTGTCAGCATGTGCTGCAACCTTCCATAACGGAATTATTGATCTGCACCAGATTCTGATGACTAAAGGAATCAATAATGATCTGCCAATGACACGCTGGTATTAAAATAACTGCCTGGATTTTTGTTTTTGAAATCCAGGCAGTATATATATGATATTCCAGTACAGACCAGTAATCCATAGCAAGGGTTCTGAGCTGAATTTCTACCAGTTCCTTCTGTCTGCTCCTCTTCCTTTTTCCTCGGAACCGGCTTCTCACTCTGCTTATCCTGTTTTTTATTCTTTGATTTCTTTTTATTCATGATAGCCTGCACTTTCTGAAAATATTTGTATTTTTTATAATATATCATCTGCAGAGTATTTACATCAAAATCTATGTGATATGCAGGCAAAAGTTACTGGTAAATAAAGCCCGGTATTTACTCACTATTTTAAGTTTTAAGTATCAAGATTTATTCTATTTACAGGATTTTTGCCAGAAATTCTTTCGTTCTCTTATTTTCGAATCCGACGTTTTCAGTGAACAGTAATGAATCATCACAAAATTCATACAAAATGACACAGGATTCCATTGTTTCGCTGCATATCTACATGCTACACTAGATTACATATCTTATGGGCATTTCGCCCGCAAACAGAAGGATTCAGGCCAGAAGGCCGGGAGGTTTTTATAATGATTATTTACGTTGATGCATCCGTGATCCAGACCGGAAACGGAACAAAAGAAAATCCATTCAAAACTATTCAGGAGGCCGCTGCAAAGGCACTTCCGGGAGATGAAGTCATCGTTGCACCGGGATTATACCGTGAAGCTGTTAATCCGATTCACGCTGGAACGGCAGACAAGCGTATCACCTACCGTTCTGCAATAAAAGGACAGGCGCACATTACAGGAAGTGAAGCTGTCAAAGACTGGGAAAATGTAGAAGGCACTGTATGGAAAGCAGTCATTCCGAACGGAATCTTCGGTGATTATAACCCATTTACTACCCTGGTATCCGGAGATTGGTTTATCGCTACATTTATTGCTCATACAGGAGATGTATATCTGAATGAAAAATCCATGTATGAAGTAACCACTCTGGATAAAGTTAAAAATCCACAAAAAAGTACTATCTCATGGGATCCTGATTTCTCTGTATATACATGGTACGCAGAACAGGATGAAGCCAATAATCAGACAATTATTTATGCAAACTTCCATGAAAAAGATCCCAATAAAGAAAATGTTGAGATCAGTGTAAGAAGAAACTGCTTCTATCCAGAAAGTGAAGGAATCGGATATATCACTCTCTCCGGTTTCCGCATCAGTCAGGCTGCTACTCAGTGGGCTCCCCCTACCGCTTATCAGGAGGGAATGGTCGGTCCTCACTGGTCCAAAGGATGGATCATCGAAGACTGTGAAATCTATGAATCCAAATGCAGCGGTATTTCTCTTGGTAAATATCTGCAGCCTGAAAATGATAACAAATGGTTAAAGTGGAAATACAAAGACGGAACTCAGACAGAACGCGACTGCATCTGCCAGGCTTCCTATGAAGGATGGGATAAAGAACACATCGGTTCCCATATTGTGCGCAGATGTGAGATCCATGACTGCGGTCAGACAGGTATTGTAGGACATCTTGGAGGCGTATTCTCTGTTATTGAAGACAACCATATCCACCACATTAATAACAAGCAGAATCTGGCAGGAGCAGAGATTGGCGGTATCAAAATGCATGCTGCTATCGATGTTATTTTCCGCCGCAACCATATCCACAACTGCACCCGTGGTCTGTGGCTTGACTGGCAGGCACAGGGAACCCGCGTTACAGGAAATCTCTTCCATGACAATGCTCTTCCTAATGACTTCGAGGCAGGGGATGACGCTGTCACAAGCGTAGGAGAAGATATCTTCGTTGAGGTTTCCCATGGTCCGACATTGATCGACCACAATATCCTGCTGTCTGACCGTGCACTGAAAATTGCAACCCAGGGTGTTGCCCTTGTACATAACCTGATCTGCGGCGGCTTCGTTTCTGTTGGTATCGGTACAGACAACGGTGCACCTGATATTCCATCTCCGAGATATACTCCATATCACACCAAACACGGAACTCAGGTTGCAGGATTTATGACCATCCTTCATGGAGATGACAGATTCTACAACAACATCTTCGTTCAGAAACCGATCCGTCCTTGTATGCAGGATCTGGCTGATCTTATGGGTAACAATGGAAATATGTGGGATGACTGCAATGTGATCACAGGAACTTTCAAATTTAACGGATATCCAACCTTTGATGAATGGAACAGACAGTTCGAAGGTTACTGCGGAATGGGTTCTGAAACAACAGGCAACTGCTATTATGATCATCTTCCTGTATGGGCATCCGGCAATCTCTATTTCAATGGAGCACGTGCATGGGAAAAAGAAACAGATGCAGTCACAGATACAGAACACACTGTAGATATCTCTGTTGAAGAGAAAGAAGATGGCTGGTATCTGAAGACCAACCTGTATGATATCATCAAAGAAGAAAACGACGGTATCATCTCAACTGAAACACTTGGTATGGCATTCGAACCGGAGCAGAAATACGAAAATCCTGACGGAAGCCCGATTATCTTTAATCAGGATTTCTTTGGAAATCACAGAGATGTCAAAACTGTCGCAGGACCATTTACGGATAAAAAAGCATCTGAGCAGAAGCTCTTTTAACCTGATATCCATATAGTCAATAGCTTTACCATATATAAACCATACATAAAAACAGCTATGAAGAGTACAGATATTTTTATCTGCTGCTCTTGCATAGCTGTTTTCTTATTTTGTCATACTTTTATTATAACAGTCCTAATAAATAATGCATTTAAGACAGTTCAGCAGAGTGCGAAAGACAAGGAAGATATCTGACGCAGAATTTCACACTCTGATGGGCTGGATTATGATGCATTATTTACTCGGACTGCTATAGATGCAAGCATTTTTGTAGACTTTCGGATGCACCACAGGCATGTCGGAAAAATATAGCAGGTTGCTGTGATCCAGGCAGTCTGGTCTGCGAAGCAGATGGCTGTGAAGCCAAAAGTTCCTACAAATCCAAGACAGACAACTGTTCTGGCGATCATTTCTGTTACGCCGGAGAAAACGGCTCTGCCTGAATATCCAAGTCCTTGAGTTACCATACGGGCGACATTGAGAATACCAAGACTCCAGTAGAAAAATCCCATACATCTGAGGTATTTGGCAGAGGCATCCAGAACTGCCACCGCACTCTTTCCAACAAACAGCATAGAAAGTGTACGCCCTGCAAAAATCAGTAAAATTCCTGCCGCAATACCATATCCTACTCCCACTGTAATACCACAGCGCAATCCTTTCTTAATCCTGTCAGACTGTCCTGCTCCAAGATTTTGGCTGCAGAATACAGAAGCAGAGGTTGCGATAGCATCAAATGGACACATGGTAAACTGCTTGATCTTCATTGCTGCAGTAAAAGCTGATACATATGTACTTCCAAGCCCGTTGTTCGCAGACTGCATAACCATACTTCCGATAGCTGTGATGGAGAACTGAAGTCCCGTAGGCATTCCCATTGCCAGAAGTTCCTTTACTGCATCCCCTTTTATTGTCCTGTTTTCTTTCTTGAGCCACAGAAGTTTCATTTTGCGGATAATAAAAATAAGGCACAAGATTCCACTGATTGCCTGTGCGGAAATGGTTGCAATGGCAGCTCCGGCACATCCAAGTTTCAGCACTACGATACAGAATAAATCCAGAAAAATGTTCAGAACAGCAGATAACGCCAGAAATATAAACGGTGTCCTGCTGTCTCCCACTGACCTCAAAATACTGGACAGATAGTTATATAAAATCGTAAAGGGAATCCCCAGGAAAATGATTAGCAGATAACTATATGCATTGTCATAAATGTCCTCTGGTACAGATAAAATATGCAGAATCTGAGGACATAAAACACTGCATAATGCTGTCAGGATCACTGCGATTCCTGCACATAATACAGCTCCATTAAAGATATAATCCCGCATTTTTTCTATTTTCTCCGCACCGAAATATTTAGCTACAGGAACACCAAAGCCTGTACAGCTTCCCATGCAGAATCCCAGTACCAGAAACTGAATACTGCTGCTGGCTCCTACACTTGCCAGTGCTTTTGCGCCAAGAATCTGGCCTACGATCGCAGCATCAATAATATTATAAGTCTGTTGCAGCAAGTTTCCTAATAATAAAGGAAACGCGAACTGTAACATCAGTTTCAGCGGATTGCCCTTTATCATAGATGTGGTCATTTCTATTTATCCCTCATTTTCTATAACGTTTCCATAAGTCAAACAGATATTCGAAAAAATCTAAGATTCCGATTTCTGAAATCTCTGATTTATTTCCAGATGGATTTCATTTCACAAATTTTCACCTGCGCATCTTTTTCACTGTTCAGGCAGAATATCCCCTGTCTGTTACTATTGTAGAATAGTCTGGTTCCAACATCTTCTCCATCATTTAAATATACCTCAATTGTTCTTCCGTCTACAAAAATTTCTGCATTTCTGCATTTCTCCACAGAAGAAACAAACTGTACCTTATCGCTCTTCACACCTGTCATTTTGAAGAATACTTTTCCCCCTTCTGCAGTCAGACTGATGGATTTATCCCCATCCTGACCAAGAAGAATGTTGAAATCTCCTGTTTCTTCAAATGATACAGATGCATAATATCTGTTATCTGCAATGGAGCCGACTTTGATTTCACTGCCTGTGCCTTCATATACTGTATCCCCCAGAAGAGTATAAACTTCCTCTACAGGTTTTGTATATACATGTTCATTCTTCACATGAAGTTCTCTTGGCAGAGTCATGCTTCCATAAGCTCCCGGCTCTGTAGCAATATGCTCTCCATAGAAATCACTGATCCAACCAATCAGGATCCTGCGGTCTTCATGCTGAAAACTCTGTGCTGCATAGCAGTTGCTTCCAAAGTCTACCCACTGCTGTGTATGAACATCCATTGCATCACCGTTCCAGTCTCCCACATAATATCTGCACTGCTGGAATCTTCCGTATTCATCATAATGGCTCATCCATGCGCCCATAGCTACATATTTATCATCCAATGGGAAAAAGTCCGGACACTCAATGGTTCTGATCTTTGTTTCCTCTGTAATCAGAGGACATCTGTATTTCCAGTTCTCTGCATCTTCAGATTCGTACAGAAGAAATGTTCCTTTTTCATCTACGCATGCACCTAATACAATATAATACTTCTCACCGATCTTAATTGCTTTCGGATCGCGGAAATCATAGTTAGTACCTTCCGGTTTCTCCCTGATAATCTCTTTTTCCGGCTCAAAATGAATCATATCGCTACTCTTTGTCATTGTCTGATACTGAACAGTGTCCCATCCGTCATCCTGAGGTCCGATATGTCTTGTGAGATAGAAGTATACCTCGTCTCCCATCGGAAGTGCGCTTCCGGAGAAAGCACCACCTTTGATTGCAAGATTATCCAGGATTTCTTCCTGAGGCTCTAACGCAACCGGAAGATGTGTCCAGTGCATCAGATCCTTGCTTGCTGCATGTCCCCAGTACATATTATTCCACTCCTGTCCAAAAGGATTCAGCTGATAGAAAAGGTGATAATAACCCTTAAACCAGCAAAGTCCATTAGGATCATTATTCCAGTTCACAACCGGTGAAAAATGATACTGCTCTCTGTACGGAGTGCCAATGAATTTAAAAAATTCTTCTTTATTCATTGCTTTAAAATTATCTGTGGTATTCAGTACGCAGATTCCATTCTTCAGGATATTTTCACATTCGCTTAAATAAGCAAAGGTAATGGTGCAGTCCTGTGCAGTAATCTCGTATTCTGTATCTTTATCTGTCGGGAATTTAATCCAGTTCCCATAGATATGCTGCAGTTCTTTTATTTCTGTTTTGTTTTCTTTTACCTTCTTCAGGCTCACACTGCCTTTTTTCCCGGCTTCTGGTTTTACAAATAATTCCAGACATTCATAGTTTCCTGTGTACATATGTAAAAATCCCCTTTCTGAATTTTGTCTCCGATTCACTATATATCTATAGTACTGACCTTCTGCCGACATAATCTTACTATATCATAGCAAAATCACGAGGAGTTTCAATAAAATATTTTGACATTTTTTTATACTATTTTATCCTGTATGATCCCATATAAAAAGGATGCCGAGAGCAAATCCGACATCCTTTTCGCTGTTATAACATTCCATTCACTGTCTTATACTTATACAGCATCTCCGCATGATTCTGTTCTTCTATCTGGATATCTGCCAGCAGTTTTCGTACGCCACTGTCACCAAAGGCAAATACATCATCATTGTATGTTCCTGACACCAGCTTCTCTGTACCGATACAATCTGTTGCAAGAAACGCATCGTGTTGTTTATCTTCCGGTGAACTCATGGCTGCATAGACTGCTTTTGGCTGATAGTCTCTGCCTGATCTGTCATTACAGTTACATTCAGGCACACTTCCGGAAAGAATCATTGACAAAGACTCATAATGCTTCTGTTCTTCCTGCTGGATATTCCGGAAAAGATTTTTAAGCTCCGGGTCTCTGGCCTGTTCTGCGTATTTTCCATACTTTTCCACACAGCTTTTCTCTTGTGTCTGAAGATCTTCGATTACTGAACGTTCCTTTTCTTTTAAAATCATAGTCTGTTGTCTCCTTTTTTAAGAAATACTGTATTTTGTTACATGAAAATAGTATGGATAAAAAATGCTTTTTTATTCTCTGTATCATGACTTATGACAATTTCAGAGAATATTTTGTGTTACTGTTCACATGCCACTGTCCCGCGAGGTGTTTTGGCATGAATATGCCAAAATCCCGAGACATACAAGCCAAAATTCCATTGCCGCAGGCAATCTGGAATGAATTTTGGCTACGTTACTGTGAACGGAGTGAACAGTAACTATTTTGTTCCAACACCACTGTATCAGAGTGAATTTCTGTTTACTTTATGATATACTTATATGCACGATAAAAGTTTTAAACTTAGGAAGATTTATAATGAAACGAATTGATTTTGAAAACGGAACTGTGACCAACAATATATTAAGCGCTGCGCTTCCCATGCTGGTAGCGCAGATATTGAATCTTTTATACAACATTGTGGACCGTATCTATATCGCCAGGATCCATGATATAGGAACAACTGCACTTGGCGCTGTGGGCTTATGCTTTCCGATCATCATGATCATTACTGCTTTCAGTAATCTCTTTGGTTCCGGAGGTGCACCAATTTTCTCTATCAACCGCGGAAAAGGAGATTCCAGGACTGCTGACATGATCATGAATACTGCTTTCACCATGTTATGTGGAAGTGCTGCTGTGCTGATGCTGATCGGATTTCTTTTTGCCCGCCCCTTACTGACTCTGTTTGGTGCTTCAGATGATGCTCTGGTTTATGCGTATCCCTATCTGATGATTTACCTTCTGGGTACTCTCCCTTCCATGATAGCAACAGGAATGAATCCTTTTATCAATGCACAGGGATATGCCATTATCGGTATGCTGTCAGTAACAGTCGGTGCAGTGACAAATATTATTCTTGATCCGATTTTTATTTTTGTTCTGGATATGGGGATTAAGGGTGCAGCGATTGCTACTGTCATCTCTCAGATTCTCTCTGCCTTGCTTGTATTTTATTTTCTTCATGGAAAATCAGAATTGAAGGTAAGATGGATTCATATAAATGAGATTTCTGAGTGCACCAGACATGCCAGGGATATCATCAGTCTGGGGTCTGCTGGATTTATCATGCAGCTGACTAACAGCCTGGTAAGTATCTGCTGCAATAATGTTCTTTCCGTGACAGGCGGTGATATTTATATCTCTGTCATGACTATTATATCCAGTGTTCGCCAGATGGTGGAGACGCCTATCCATGCGATCAATGAGGGAACCTCTCCTGTTCTCAGCTACAATTACGGAGCCAGACGTCCTGACAGGGTAAAGAAAGCAGGGGTTGTTCTGATCATTATGGTTCTGATCTATACAGGTATCATGTGGAGCGTCATTCTCATTGCCCCTGAATTTCTGATCGGGATCTTCAGTTCAGACAAACTGCTATTAAAGGATGCAGTTCCTGCACTGAAACTTTACTTTGCAGCCTTTATTTTTATGGATCTGCAGTATATTGGTCAGACAGTGTTTAAATCATTGAATAAAAAAAAGCAGGCGATTTTTTTCTCCCTGCTTCGTAAAGTATTTATCGTGGTTCCGCTGACTTATTTCCTGCCCTATGGATTACACATGGGCACAGATGGCGTGTTTATGGCAGAACCGGTATCCAATGTGATCGGTGGTTCTCTGTGTTTTATTATCATGCTGGTTACAATATTGCCTGAATTGAACAAAATGGGAAACTCCCGATAAGCAGAAAAGTCCTCAGTATTTATCCATTTTTAACTATCGCATAACTTTGCAGAAATTGTAAAAAGGATAAACAATGAGGACTTTTATTTAACTGAACATGAGAGTTCTTTACATAGCTTCATATATTTCCCAATATAATATTAATCAGGTTCTTATCGAGCATGATCGTCCGGTTCCATGGGTTGAGGATGATTCCCTCAATCTCATTTACCTGTAATGCTGAATGAAAAAGCTGATCTATGTCTGTCAGAAAAGTGGATTGTACGCTTCCGCCGCCTTTCAGTTCTTCCTCAAAGCTTGTAAATGCCGCCCACCAGACTTTTCCATCTCCGGTTTTCACTGTGCCGATCCGGAGCTGGTTGTCTCCTGTGGGCGGTTCTACTGAAAGGATAAACTGGCCGTTTTCTCTCATTCGTCTACGGATTACAGTCAGTGTATGTGCCAGCATTTCCTGAGTGGCTTCCTGCTGCAGAGCAGCGATCGCCTGCTCTATTTTTTCATTTCCCTGAAGACCTTTATCCTGATTTACATTCTTATTATCGCTCATATTGTTACCTTTCATCTGTGGTGATATCACTTTTCAGACAGTGTGTAAGATCATATTTCAGGGATGTCGGCGGCAAATCTCTCATGCCGCCGGCATCCTGTCATTTATTTATATTTCACAGCAGTTCCATATGCAATAACTTCTGCTGCCCCTGACATTACCTGGGAGGAGCCGTATTTTACACCGATCACAGCATCCGCATTCATCTCTTTGGCTTCATCTACCATACGTTTGGTGGCAATCTGTCTTGCCTCATTGAGCATTTCCGTATAACCTGTGATTTCCCCGCCTACCAGGGTCTTCATCCCTGCCATGAAATCTTTTCCTACATTTTTTGTCTGTACAACTGTTCCCTTTACAATTCCCAGTGCCTCAAACTCTACACCCGGAATGTATTCAATACTTAGAAGCTTCATCCTCTTCTCCTCCTTCAATCTCTTTCATGCGTCCTGCAAGTGCTGCCAGAATTCCTCCGATGATCACAACCGGTATGGCGATCAGAAATATCAGCAGTCCGGTCGGTATGGGATCTTGTGTATTTGCCCACAGCATAAGCCCTATGGTAAATCCCATAAGCAAGATCATAACTACTGCTCCAATGATCGCTCCTGTCCTTCTTTTCTTACGGATATCTGTTTTCTTTATATCCATAAACCTTGCACCCTCTTTCTCCATCTGCTCGATTTCTTCCAGACAGTTCTCGGCATTCAAGGTATCCAGAGACTGATGCTCTGCGATCAGGCGCTCACACATTTCCTGCATTTTCACAAGGCCCTCCCTGCGGCGTTCCAGTTCTCCCAGGTGCTGTTCCAGACAGACCTGCAGGCTTTTCCTTTTTTCAAAAAGAGCTCTCATCTCTTCTATGGAAATATCCATCTTCCGGAATAATTTGATTTCCTGAAGTCTGGCAATGTCTGCCCTATGATATTCCCGGTATCCGTTCTCTGCACGCTCCACATTCAGGAGACCCTGCTCTTCATAAAAACGGATATTCTTTCTGGTGATGCCTACCAGCTCTTCCACCTGTTTGATCTTCATACTGCTACCTCTTGCTTTCCTGACAGCAGATATAGCTGATCCGCTGCTCTACTGCCCTGTCTGTGCTTCCTTTATACTGCTTCCACAAGGAGGAAGGTCAAGTATTTTTTGAAAGAAATTGAAAAAAATATAGCTTCCGGCAGGGGGAATCTTTTAAGCTCCTGTACGGTCTGAACCTCTCATAATTGTGATCAGAGAGCTGAGCAGCAATAACATGGGATAAAATAATTTCGGCATAATCTGAAATGCAGAAATCTCACCACCCAGTTCGTTCACTGCTGAGATTGCAACCAACATCTGTGCACCATATGGAATCACTCCCTGGAAAACACAGGAAAAAGTATCCAGTATGGAAGCTGTCTTTCTCGGTGTAATCCCATACTCCTCTGCCATTTCCTTTGCGATAGGGTTTGCCATTACGATCGCCACTGTATTATTGGCAGTGGCAATATCCATAGTTCCTACCAGAAGTCCCATTCCAAGCTGTCCGCCCTTTTTTCCGCGGAAAATTTTATGGATCCAGCTAAGAAGTGCATCGAATCCACCATACTCACGTATCAGCGCACACATGGCAGCTACCAGAATCGCCACCATACAGGTCTCAAACATTCCGGATACACCGGATCCCATATTTTTCAGGATCTCTACAGGTGTGGTATGTCCTCCGATCAGCATAATAAATGCTCCGGATACGATTCCTGTCAGCAATACCACAAACACATTGATCCCAACAATTCCTCCGATCAATACCAGCACATACGGTATTACCTGTGTCAGATGATAGGGCTGGATCACACGGCCCTGGATTTCTGTCTGAAATGACAGGATCAGGATTAAGATCAGTGTGGCAACGGCTGCCGGAAGAGCGATCCAGAAGTTCTCCCTGAATTTGTCTTTCATCTCACATCCCTGACCATTACATGCAGCAATCGTCGTATCTGAAATAAAAGAAAGATTGTCCCCAAACATGGCTCCTCCCATAACAGAAGCCACACAAAATGCCAGATCAAATCCTGATGCTGTGGAAACTGCTGCTGCAATCGGTGTCAGAAGGGTAATGGTTCCCACAGAGGTTCCCATAGCCACAGACACAAAACAGGCAACTATAAACAGCACAGACACTGAAAATCTGGCAGGTATCAGACTCAGCATACAATATGCAACACTCTCAGCACTGCTTCTTCCCACAACTCCTACAAAAGATCCGGCTGCAAGGAAGATCAGAAGCATGGTGATGATATTTTTGTCCCCAACTCCCTGTGCCATGATTTCCAGTTTCTTATCAAAATCCAGTGCTCTGTTCTGCAGACAGGCAACCAGGATTGCAGCAAGAAATGCTACTACGATCGGCACATTATAAAATCCCATGGGGATTTCCATCACATACTCAAACAAAATGCCCAGTCCAAGGTATAATACAAGAAATACACCAATGGGAAGCAGGGCAATTCCTTTTCCTTTTTTCATCTTTCATCCTCTTTCTACCATAATCTCTTTATGGTTATATAATCACTCTGCTATTTTAGCATACCCACAGCTTTCCTGCCATAATATTTCTTACAGTTTTGGCTGATAGCGCATATCCGATACATTGTAAACCGTCACAAAAGCCTTTGGATCTTCATGATTGATGTAAGCCATCAGCTTCTGATATTCTGTTTTGTCTACGATCGTGATGATCTCATTGCGTTTCTTCATATTATAGGCACCTGTCGCTTCATAGATCGTCGCTCCGCTGTGCAGATCTTCGATAATGAATTTACGCAGTTCTTCCTCTTTCTGAGTGATGACACAGACACGACGTTTAATATTATGGTCAAAGATAAAGTGATCCAGAACCATTCCATTAAAGTATGTTCCCAGAATACTCAGCACCACTGTTTTCTTATCATATACAAGCGCTGCGGAAAGAGCCACACACATACCGGAAAGAGACATTGCTTTTCCCAGTTCCATGTGGAGATATTTGTTCATGATCTTTGCCACAATATCCAGTCCGCCGGAGGATGCATTTCTGTTAAAAAGAATGCTCAGTCCTACGCTGACCACCAGGATATAGCACAGCACATCCAGCTCCTGACTGTTGGTCATAGAGCCAAAATCCGGAAATACTTTCTCAAATAATCCGAGAAATAAAGGCAAAACGATGCTGGTGTAAACCGTTTTTACGCCAAATTCGCGTCCGCAGGTGATGAAGCCAATGATCAGAAGTACCACATTCAAAATCATGGTGATTGCAGACAATGATAAAGGTACAAAGTTTGATAACACGATACCAAGACCGGAGATACTGCTTACAGAGGTATGGCTCGGCACCAGGAAGAAATAAACTGCTGCCGCAATGATCGCTACCGCACCTGTCAGGATCAGCGCTTCCTTTATGATATCTGCATAATTTAGTTGTTTTTTCATAGTTAGGTTTCCTGTCTTTCTTTCCATATTCTTGTTCTATTGTAACATATGGGAAGAGAATGTCCATCAGCAATTACAAAAAGAGGCTGCCTTCCATGACAACCCCTTTGTAAATCCTTATAACCTATAGGACTGCTATAAAATTCGCTTTCATATTTTAGATCGTGTTTGAAAAACACTCTAAGATTTTATCCTAACGGCTCTGTATGTTCTTCAGATAAATAAGCCTTCTGTTCTTCCTCCGGAGCTTCCCAGATTGTTGTTGTAGTTCCATCCTTATCTACATACACTTCTTTTATCTCATCTTTTTTCAGAATCTCATGAAGATTATCATATGGATAAAAAATACAGCTTACATATTTTTCCCACAAGCTCTGTTCAAAATGGATAGTCATTACACCTGTTTTCCTGTCCAAAGATGTTCTCCAGCGATAATTTCCTTTTATATTTGTTCTATATGTTACTTCATCTTTATTATCCTCAACAATAGTTATCCCTGCATCTTTGTAGCTGATATATGTGACATGTTTATTCATGAACGTGAACACTGCCACAAAGCAAATTACGGTTGCTGCTATGGAAAGCAGGATTGTTTTTATCTTTCTTTTCTTTAAAAATTTCCTGAAATTCTTCAGATCATTTGCTTCATTGCTGCTTTCTTTTGTCTGCACTGAAACCTTCATATCATTTTCAAGGTCTGTCTTTGTCTCATGGTATACCCGCTGGCAGATTTCGCAGTTTTGCAGGTGTTCTTCTACAAGTTCTTTTGTGTCATCACTTACCACATCATCAATGTATAATGGCAGAATATCCTGGATCACGTTGCAGTTTATTTTTTCCATGTTACTTTTCCTCCTGACTTATCTGTGCTCTTATCATCTGGCGTGCACGATGGCAGGTTACTCTTGCCCACCCTGCACTTTTCTGATAGCATTTTCCGATCTGCTCAAAGGAGAGCTCACCATATATCCGCAGGTGAAATACTTCCCTGTAGGGTTCCGGTATCAGTTCTGCATAGCGTTTGAGATTCCGAACTGTCTCATCCTGCACGATCTGATCCAGTACTGCCGGGGATGTATCCTGCATGGAATCCTGCATTATTTCTGAAAATTCTTCGCCTACATAGATTTTATTTCGTCTGCAATAGCGGAAATATGTATTCTTCGCAATTACAAATAGCCATGCGCGGATATCCTTCCGGCCATCAAATTTCTCAATATTATTCATTGCCTTCAGGAATGTTTCCTGGGTGATTTCCTCTGCCAGACTTTCATTTTCGGAAAGTGCCCGGATATAGAGAAAGACATCATGGAAATACTTACGGTAGATTGTTTCGATTTCTGATTTCTCCATTCCTGCTCCTTGTATTTTTATTATCCTACTGCATCTTTCGGGATTTTTAATGGCCCTGTCTGGCCGATCGTGGTGCCATCCTTATCCAGAATATAACCATCTTTATCCTGATATGACCCTGCCGGCGGTGTCCACATAGATCCATCTGACGACCTGATCTGTCTTCTTCCATTGAATGTCTGAACACGGTTCTGATTTTGTTGTATCTGCATTGAATATGCACGGCTGCTCACCTGAGTATCACTGTCTGTATCAGATGCACAACCTGATAAACCAACCATAACTGTCAGAATGAATATTCCTAAATATCGTTTCATGATAATCCTCCTGTCTGCTGTATCATTATTTTATCTGATGTCTTTCTATATAACTAAGTCACAGACAGAAGAAACGTTACAGGAAAATTTATATAACCATAAATGATGAAAAAAAGTTCACCAAACTTATACATAAAAAAAGCTGTATAAAATTTCTATACAGCCGCTTATATCCTCTATTTTCCACCTTATACAAGAATTAATATAACGTGCCCTTCCGTAAAGTAATCACCCTGCACTGATGTTTCTTTGTCTTCTTGTTATATCCAATTCCTACTGCAAGGATTTCTCCTGTGTATTTTGCCTTTTCTCCTGCTTTTCCCGAAAAGCGTAAATTATATTTTTTATCTATAATTTGCTGAACAGCTTCATCTGCAGTATGGTCTACCTTTAATTCCAGAATAATGCCTGTATCTGCCGGATTTTCAGGATAAAAAATAAAGTCCACAAATCCAAGTCCTGCCTTGTCCTCTCTCTCCACCCGGTAGCTGTCTCTCACACAAAGATACACCAGATTTACAATAGAAGATAACTCCACTTCATTATTATAAGAAAGTATCGGCGTCTCCGTATTATGAGCATATTCCAGTATTTCTTCCATAGTAGAAGTATCTTTTTCAAGTGTTGCCTTAAGCATGCGTTCGGACTCTTTTGCCAGTCTGTACACATATCCCAAAGAGGCTTCTTTCTGGAGCATTTCATCAAATTTGTCCATCAGTTCCTTATTCGGAATATAAACTTTTCCCTGATAATAGCTCAGGAAACCATACACTACCATTGCTGACAGAATTTCCTCTCTGGTTGTCAGATTCATAGACGTAGCTGCGTATTCCTTTATCTTAGCCGGAACTCCTTCACCTGATATCATAACTGCAAGATCATTTCTTACTTCTGCTACATTATTTTTTACATAGTAGAAAATTTCATCATAAGGTCCTGAACTTGTCCAGTAGCTGTCAAGATTATTGTTTGTCAGAGAAGCCACTACTGATCTTGGATTGTACATTCTCTCTCCATTTTTAGCATAGTATCCGTCATACCATGTTTCCAGTCCCTCTCTGGTCACATAAGGTGTTTTCTCTTCATTTCTGCATATCTCCAGATACCTTCTGTAAAGCATATCTGTCTCTGATTCAGTAAATCCAAAATCCTCACTGAATTTCTCTTCTGAAGCCATTGTATATTCAATGAACATATTTAATTCAGAACCGCTGGAATACTTGGCAATCGGTAAAATTCCAGTCATGTAGGATAAAGAAACATAGGCATGATCTTTTAACAGATTGCTCAGAAAAGAAATGTAATTCTGTCTGTCTTCCT
>ERZ650306.270-NODE-270-length-31136-cov-13.074000_pt1 | contig 31136 bp, 29 predicted proteins | sample MGYA00376242_ERZ650306 | MGnify/ENA primary metagenome ERZ650306 (study PRJEB26733, sample SAMN07839244) | wastewater metagenome | biome: urban; feature: wastewater treatment plant; material: waste water | place: USA: North Carolina | collected 2016-03-31 ... | reverse complement strand
ACTGGGCATCGCCAATCACTTCATCCAGCAGGGCCAGCAGGTCGAAGGTTTGCGGAGAAACACCAGGCAGGCCGGAATCCAGCCGTGCCAAGGTCAGTACTTCGTCTACCAGTTCATCCAGCCGGGTGACCTCCCGCTCCAGGCGGTCCAGTGTGGCGTCCAGTTGTTGCGGGTTTTGCCGCACCAGGCCGATGGCGGCTTGCAGACGCGCCAGCGGTGAGCGCAGTTCGTGGGAAATATCATGCAATAACCGGCGTTGCGCGCCAATCAGTGCTTCCAGCTGGCCGGTCATGCTGTCAAAATCCTGGGCCAGGTCGCTGAATTCATCGCGTCGCCGCCCCATGCGTGCGCGCACTCGGGTGTTGAGCTTGCCGGCAGACACCGCACGAAACGCCTGGCGCAGATGACCAATCGGTTTGGCCACATACCAGGCCAGGCCGGCGCTGAACGCCAGGCTGGCCAGGATGCCGGCCAGCACATGCACCCAGGGCAGCGGCAGGCCGGGGCCGCCGCGAAATTTGTCGCCGCGCTCAAAGCCTGGCGGGCCACCGTGCCCATCGCGTGGCCGGCCATCGTCGCCCCGGCGGAAATTACCGTCGGGCAAGGGCGGCATAAAGGGCAGCAGGCCGATGCGCGGGCGAAATTCGTGGCCAGGCACAAACAGCACATAGGTGTGCTCGGACGACAGGGTGACGCTGCGCACGCGGGCATCGTCGCCCTTGCCCGCCGCCAGTTGTCGGGCGGTGGCAATGGCCTCGGGCTCGACTTTGCGGCCCAACAGCTCGCGGTTTTGTTCGTCCACGGCAAAAATCGGCGCTTCGCGGCCAGACCAGTCAATCAGGATACGGCGCAGCGTGGTTTCGTCGCCATGCACCAGCACGGATTCAGCCATGTGCAGCAGCAAGGCGGTGCGCGGCCCTCCCGACAGCGGCTGATGCTCGTGCTTGGGAATATGCCACCACACCACCAGCCCGGCGCCCACGCCAGCCAGCAGCAAGGTCAGCCAGAAGGCCAGCAGGATTTTCCAGAACAGGCTGCGGCGCAGCAGGCTGGCGCGTGGCCACAGGGCGGCAGGCATCTTCACTCCCGGATAAATTGGTAGCCAATGCCACGAATGGTTTCAATCCACGACTGGCCATCCGGGCGGCGGCCCAGTTTGTGGCGGATGCTGCTCAGGTGCACGTCAATGCTGCGGTCAAAACGCGTCAGCGAACGACCCAGCGCCTGCTCGGACAGCTCGCGCTTGCTGACCACCCGGCCAGCATTGCGCGCCAGTTGCAGCAGCAGATTGAATTCGGTGCTGGTCAGCTCCAGCGGTGCATTGCGCCATTGCGCGGTGCGTTTGCCTGGCCACAGTGTCAGCTCGCCAATCTGCAGCAGATTGTCTGCCGACTCCGTGGGCGTGCTGTTCACCCGGCGCAACACGGCGCGGATGCGCGCCACCAGCTCGCGCGGGGTGCAAGGCTTGGGCACATAATCATCCGCGCCCATTTCCAGGCCGATGATGCGGTCTACATCGTCGCCCTTGGCGGTGAGCATGATGATTGGCGTGCTGATTTGCGAACGCACGCGGCCCAGCACTTCCACGCCGCTGGCGCGCGGCATCATCACGTCCAGGACGATCAATGCATATTGGCCAGACAATGCCTCCTGAGCGCCAGCTTCACCATCGTGGGCCAAAGTGACGGCAAAACCTTCCTGCGCGAGGTAATCGCGCAACATCTCGGCCAGTTCGACATCGTCATCGACCAGCAATAGCCGGTTCATGGCGGGATTTCCTTGTAAAAGCGTCATGTCTTGCATGATAACGGTTCCTGATTGGCGCTCTGAGCGGCTTTGCCAGGCTTTACCCAGCTTTACATAGCCTGACTGACGGCAAAAATCGCCATCGGCACGGATGGCGGCTATCTGGCGAATGTTAAATCCATTGTGCATCAGCCATTTGCCCAGTAGCGTGTTTTGGCAGGATTTGCCAGGCCTGGCGGCAAAAACTGCCAGCAGGCCCATCCACGCCAGGGGTGAATGTTTCCGCCATCGACCCCGCGCGGCAAAACTCGATGACATTTAACGCAAATTTACCCGACTTTACCAACAACAACCTTTAATTTCATGAACTTAGGTGAGATTCTTGCAATCACGCAGCCGGCAGTCATCGCTTTGGCGCATGCACTGCCCTACCCACTTACCGTGACATGCTTATAAGGAGCCTCACCATGTCGATGAGCATCTCAAGCAGCACCAGCGCCGCCTCGGCCATGATGTTTTCCCGCACTGGCGGCGCACGCCAGCGCCCCGACGCCAGCCAGATGGCGGACGACCTGTTTTCCAAACTGGACACCCAAAACAAAGGCTATCTGGAATCCAGCGACCTGGCCTCGGCTTTGGGCAGCAACAGCAGCTCGACCAGCAGCGCCAGCGCTGAAGAGGTGTTCAAATCGCTGGACAGCGACAGCGACGGCAAGCTGACCAAAACCGAGCTGAGCGACGGCCTGAAAAAAGTGCAAGATCAGCTGGAGAGCAGCTTCCAGGCCATGCGCACCAAGGGCAAGGGCGATATGCCGCCCCCGCCGCCGCCGCAAGGTGGAAATGGTGATGCAGACAGCGACACCGACAGCACCAGCAGCAGCCAATCCGCCAGCTATGACCCGGCCGACACCAATAAAGACGGCACAGTCAGCGCCACCGAAGCCTTGGCTTACGCGCTGTCCAATTCCAGCAGCACCTCCAGCAGCAGCGATGCCTCGACCAGCAGCAGCTCGACCGACACCACCGCCAGCAACACCGATATCGCCAATGCACTGGCCAGCATGATGCAGAACGTGCTGCAACCGGGCCAGGCTGAAGGCCATCACGGCCACCATGGCGGCGGCAAGAAGGACGAAGGCCTGACGGCAGATCAAATGACCGAAATCGCCAGCAAGACGGACGATAGCGATCTGGCCAGCCTGATGAAAACCCTGGCCAGCAACTTTGAAGCCGCTGACGCCAATGGTGACGGCAAAGTGACCCACGACGAAGCCATGGCCTACCAAGAGCAAAACCAGGCCACCGGCGCCACCACCACGGCCAGCACCAGCTCAAGCAGCAGCGCCAGCGCGCTGGATGAGAATGTGGTGAAGCAGATCATGCAGCTGGTGCAAACCTACAGCGGCCAATCCAGCAGCAAGGCACAAAGTTCGCTGGGCACGGTGTCCATCGCCGCCTGATGATTCACGTGAAACATCTGGCGTGAACGCAAAAAACCCTCGGGCAACCGAGGGTTTTTTGTGGGCTGATGGTAAGGCTGACGCAGTGGCAACGACAGATAGCATGCACACCCTTACCAGGAGAACAGCATGCCAATCACCTCAGCCACCCACGCCAGCAGCCCCGCCCTGCATGCACAACTGAGCCGTTGCCAACAGCAACTGGCCGACTGGATGGCTTGCCCATCAGGCAAAACACCAGAAGGTCAGCGCACCATTGCCAGTTTGAATACTCAAGCCAGCGAGCTCAAGCACGCACTGACAAGCACGCAAACCTCAACGGCCAGCCCCGGCGCCGTTGGCATGCAGGTGGACACCTGGGCATAGCCAAGGGTATGCGGCAGCTTACAGCTTGTCGTACAGCTTGCCGCCGCCCTTCACAAACTCCACCGACTTCACTTCCATGCCTTGCTGCAAGGCGGCTTCGGCGCTGATGCCTTGCTGGGCGGCGTAGTCGCGCACGTCCTGGGTGATTTTCATCGAGCAGAAGTGCGGGCCGCACATCGAGCAGAAGTGCGCCACCTTGGCGCTGTCCTTGGGCAGGGTTTCATCGTGGAAGCTCTTGGCCTTGTCCGGGTCCAGGCCCAGATTAAACTGGTCTTCCCAGCGGAATTCAAAGCGCGCCTTGCTCAAGGCATTGTCGCGAATCTGTGCGCCAGGGTGGCCCTTGGCCAAGTCCGCCGCGTGGGCGGCCAGCTTGTAGGTGATGATGCCTTCTTTGACGTCATCTTTATTGGGCAGGCCCAGATGCTCTTTCGGCGTCACATAGCAGAGCATGGCGCAGCCATACCAGCCAATTTGCGCGGCGCCAATCGCCGAGGTGATGTGGTCGTAGCCAGGGGCGATGTCGGTGGTCAGCGGGCCAAGGGTGTAGAACGGCGCTTCGTCGCACCATTCCAGCTCTTTGTCCATATTCTCTTTGATCAGCTGCATCGGCACATGGCCGGGGCCTTCGATCATCACCTGCACATCGTGCTTCCAGGCAATCTGGGTGAGCTCGCCCAGGGTTTTCAGCTCGCCCAGTTGGGCGTCGTCGTTGGCGTCGTAAATCGAGCCAGGACGCAGGCCATCGCCCAGGCTGAAGGCCACATCGTAGGCCTTCATGATCTCGCAGATTTCCTCAAAATGGGTGTAGAGGAAGTTTTCTTGATGGTGGGCCAGACACCATTTGGCCATGATCGAGCCGCCCCGGCTGACAATGCCGGTCATGCGCTCGGCGGTCATCGGCACATAGCGCAGCAGCACGCCTGCGTGGATGGTGAAGTAATCCACGCCTTGTTCGGCTTGCTCGATCAGCGTGTCTTTGAAGATTTCCCAGGTCAGGTCTTCGGCCTTGCCGCCGACTTTTTCCAGCGCCTGATAAATCGGCACCGTGCCAATCGGCACCGGGCTGTTGCGGATGATCCACTCGCGGGTTTCATGGATGTTTTTGCCGGTGGACAAATCCATGATGGTGTCGGCGCCCCAGCGGATGCCCCAGGTCATTTTTTCGACTTCTTCGCCAATGCTGGAAGTCACCGCGCTATTACCGATATTGCCGTTGATCTTCACCAGGAAGTTGCGGCCGATGATCATCGGCTCGGATTCCGGGTGGTTGATATTGGCCGGGATGATGGCGCGGCCACGGGCGATTTCGTCGCGGACGAATTCCGGGGTGATTTCTTCCGGAATGCCGGCGCCAAAGCGTTGGCCGGGGTGTTGGCGGGTGAGCAGGCGCGCCATTTTTTCGCCTTGCGGGCCGCTGGCCTTCAGGCTGTCCAGGTATTCACGGCGACGCAGGTTTTCCCGAATCGCCACATATTCCATTTCGGGGGTGATGATGCCACGGCGGGCGTAATGCATCTGGCTGACATTGGCCCCGGCCTTGGCGCGGCGCGGCGCGCGGGTAAGGTTAAAGCGCAGCGGGTCGAGCTTTTCGTCGGCGGCGCGCTGGCGGCCGTATTCGCTGGACAAATCCGCCAGCAGCTCGGTGTCCTGGCGTTCTTCAATCCAGGCGGCGCGCAGCGCAGCCAGGCCAGAGCGCACGTCGATGCGCACGGCCGGGTCGGTGTACGGGCCGGAGGTGTCGTACACGGTAATCGGCGGGTTGGCTTCGCCGCCAAATGAGGTGGGGGTGTCGGCCTGGCTGATTTCACGCATCGGCACCCGGATATCCGGGCGGCTGCCAGTCACGTAAATCTTTTTCGAGTTGGGCAGCGGCTGGACAGCGGCCTGGTCAACCTCGGCGGTCTGGTTGAAGGGGGTGTGCGGTGCGTTCATGGCGGATTTTCCTCGTGTTCGGCAAAAAAACGGGAAACCGCACAATACGTGCGCCATCCCGCTTCCCTACGCCGATATGAGCCGGATCAGGTTCAAAGGGTAACTCTCATTCCCGGGGCCGGCAGGCCAACGGGAAACCCCTAGCGGACAGTGCTGTGAAGCTAAAGCAAATATGGGATAATTGCAAGGTACTGTCATGGCTCGATAAACCTCGTTCGGAGTGGTCAATGGATTTTGAAAAAGCCCGGTTCAACATGGTCGAACAACAGATTCGCCCGTGGGATGTGCTCAATACGCAGCTGCTGGATCTGCTGTTTCACGTGAAACGCGAAAACTTCGTCGCCGACAATCAAAAGGCCATCGCCTTTGTCGATACCGAACTGCCCCTGCCCAACGGCAGCCGCATGCTGCAACCGAAGATGGAAGCGCGCATCCTGCAAGAGCTGAACATTGCCGCAGACGAAAAAATCCTGGAAATCGGCACCGGCAGCGGTTATCTGACCGCCCTGCTGGCCAGCGTGGGCAAACATGTCTACAGCCTGGACATCGACGCCAATATGACCGCGCTGGCCAAGGCCAATCTGGCGCGCGCCGGCATCCAGAATGTCACCCTGGTGACCGCCAATGGCGTGGGCGGCTTGCCGACCAACGCGCCGTTTGACGTCATCGTGGTGGGCGGCGCCTTGCCCAGCGTGCCGGAAGAACTCACCAGCCAGCTGGCGGTGGGCGGCCGCATGCTGGTGGTGGTGGGCGATCTGGCCCCGCTGGCCGCCACCCTGGTCGAGCGCGTCAAAGAAGGCCCCAGCGGCCTGCGCAGCACCGTGCTGTTTGAAACCCATCTGGACGCGCTGCAAGGCGTGGGCCAGCCGGAACGCTTTGTGTTCTGATGGGCGCCGTTCAAGAAATCACCGCCCGCGCCCTGGCAGACTGGCTGAACGACGCCAGCCGCCCGGCGCCGCATCTGTTGGATGTGCGCGAAGAATGGGAATACGCCCATTGTCACCTGGCCAATAGCCAGCTGATGCCGATGCACACTGTGCCGCTGCACATGAACAGCCTGCCGGACGATGCGCCGCTGGTGGTGATCTGCCACCATGGCGTGCGCAGCTATCAGGTGGCGGCGTATTTGCTCAACGCTGGCTTTGCTGAGGTATTCAGCCTGGCTGGCGGTGTGGCCGCCTGGGCCGATCAGGTGGATCCGGCCATGCCGCGCTACTGATCACCCAGCGTGATTTGCCCCGCACAACGGCCAGCCCCTGCTGGCCGTTGTGCATTCATCCCCAGCTTATCCACAGACGCGGCGCCCGCCGCCCAGCCGACCATGTCCGACCTCAGCTTTCTTGCCCCCGCTTACGCAAACCTAGACGCAGACTGGCGCCGCGCCTTGTCTGCGGTGTGGACGCAGCCAAAATGGCGCGCGCTGGACCACGCTTTGCAGCAGCGCCACGCCGCTGGCGCGCAAATTTATCCACAGCGCGAAACCGTGTTTCACGCGCTCAACCTCACCCCGCCCGATCAGGTGAAAGTGGTCATTCTCGGCCAAGACCCTTACCACGGCGAAGGCGAGGCGCACGGCCTGGCCTTCTCGGTGCCGGCCGGGGTGAAAATCCCGCCCTCGCTGCGCAATATCTTTGCCGAACAACAACAAGACCTGGGCGCACCCACGCCACGCCACGGCGACCTGAGCGCCTGGGCGCGGCAAGGCGTGCTGTTGCTGAACAGTGTGCTGACCGTAGAAAAAGACTGCGCCAACAGCCACCGCAAACTGGGCTGGGAGGTGCTCACCCACGCGGTGATCAAACACCTGGCCGAGCGCGATACCCCCACGGTGTTTTTGCTGTGGGGCAGCGCTGCCCAGAAACTGGGCGCGCCCGCCGCAGCCAATCCGCAGCATGGTGTGCTGAACAGCGTGCATCCGTCGCCATTGTCGGCGTATCGCGGCTTTTTTGGCTGCCAGCATTTTTCGCAGGCCAATGCCTTTTTGCGCGCCCATGGGCGTGGGGAGATTGATTGGCGTTTGCCAGATGGCGGCAGCGGAAGCTTATTTTGACCGCAGATGCGTGATAAAAAAGCCGGCGAATGGATATTCACCGGCTTTTTTATTGGGCGGAATGCTCCACGTGGAACATTCGCCGTGTCTATTTTTTACACTCAGCGCTGCTCAGCAAACCCAGCGCAGCGACCTTGGCAGGCGTGTGACCGCAGACAGTGTGGGCAGTACGGCAAGGTCGTGAGCGGTTCTAACACTGGTGATACGCCCGATACCAATCAACAAACCGCCGCATGCCATCAGCCAAGGGCGTATCCGGCGAAAACCCGACAGCGTCGCGCAGTTTTTGCGTATCGGCGTAGGTAATCGGCACATCGCCATCTTGCATGGGCAGGTAGATTTTTTCTGCTTCGCGCCCCAGCGCCTGTTCGATGGTGCTGATGAAAGTCATCAATTCCACCGGCTGGTGATTGCCAATATTGTACAGCGTGTGCGGGCAATCTCCCTGCGGCGGCTGTGCCAGCACGCGCAGGATGCCTTCGACAATATCGTCGATATAGGTGAAATCGCGCTGCAAACGGCCGTGATTGAACACCTTGATTGGCTCACCGCGCAGGATGGCTTCGGTAAACAGCCACGGCGCCATATCGGGCCGACCCCAGGGGCCATACACGGTAAAAAAGCGCAAACCCGTGGCCGGCAGTTGATACAGATGGCTGTAGCTGGCGGCCATCACTTCGTTGGCTTTTTTGCTGGCGGCGTAAAAACTCACCGGCTGGTCGGTGCGGTCATCTTCGGCAAACGGCGCTTTGGCGTTTTTGCCGTACACCGACGACGAGCTGGCGTACACCAGATGCTGCACCGGATGTTGGCGGCAGGCTTCCAGAATATGGGTCATGCCCAGCAGATTGGACTGTGCATAAGCATGCGGATTCTGGATCGAGTAGCGCACCCCGGCTTGCGCCGCCAGGTGAATCACCGCATCCGGGCGCTGTTCGGCAAACAGGGCATCCAGCGCCGGCCAGTCGGCCACGTCCAGTGGATAAAATTGCAGGCCGGGCTGTTCACGCAAGGTGGCCAGCCGGGCGTGCTTGAGGCTGACGGCGTAATAGTCGTTGAGATTATCCACAGCCACCACCTGGTGGCCGGCCTTGAGCAGCGCCTCAGCAGTGGCGCGGCCGATAAATCCGGCAGCGCCGGTGAGCAATACTTTCATTTACTGGCGACTCTTGCGTTGTAATTCATAAAGCTTGGCGTATTTCATCATGCTATTCATGCAGCCAATGCTGATATGCACAAATCCAGGCAATCCATCTCGCCATCCCTGGCGAACCAAATAAAACTTGATAAAGCGCACCAAGGGGCTGAGCAGCATTTTACTGGCAGACGGGCTTTTTTGTTTGGCCAATAATGCCTCGGCTTGTAAATCGGTGTATCGATTCTGTTTGCGTAAATATTCACCCAGCACCTCGCCGGATTCATGCATCAAATCACCCTGCAACTTGCCGATAAGTCCTTGATATTGAACAGTTTCGTGCACCACATCATCTGACCATTGCGCATGCTGGCGGTGAAACAGCCGCAAGCTCCAATCAGGATAGCCTTCGCCGTGTTTTAAAAACCGACCCATGAATTTATTACATCTGGGCATGGTGAACGCCCAGGTTTTATGATCAGGGCGCAGCTGTTGAATACTGTGTTTTAGCTGATCTGATAACCATTCATCCGCATCCAGGCATAATACCCAATCATATTGGGCTTGCTGAACAGCAAATTGTTTTTGTTTGCCAAACCCTAGCCAGGTTTGCTGAATGACACGGGCGCCAAATTGTTCAGCGATTGCCATTGTATTGTCTTGGCTGCCGGAATCGACCACCACAATATCGTCAATAAAGTCGCAGCTGGCCAGACATTTGGCCAAGGTGGCTTCGGCATTCAGGGTGATAAGCACCAGAGACAGTTGCATGACTTGTCTTAATAATTGAATACAAATTTAAAAGGACGATGAAACAATAGTCCGGCAAAGTCTGTGGATAACTATGTTTTACATTGATAAATCAACAGATTACGTTGTTTGCGCTTTACCGGATGACCCACCTTGTCTGATGTTGGCGCATTGTGGACAACTTTGCTGCTTGGGTGTTTTGCTGAGTTATCCACAGCTGTCTGACGGTCTGTCGGCAAAGCGCGGTGGACAGTTATTTTGCCTGCAATCGCTTTCAAACACGATCCCATTTTAAAAAAAGACGATGAAACAATACTTGGCAAAAACTGTGGATAACATGGTAAATCTGTATAAAAATCATCGCTTTGCCTTGTGTATGGGCTTGGGGTAAGTTCTACGGCGGGCCGGTGGTGAGTTTGTGGATAAGTTTTCCACAGGTGGAAAACCTTGAGTTATCCACAGCTGGCCCCGGGGATTTCGCTTGGTTAACCCCCAGGCCGCCCGTACAATCGCGGCATGTCACGACTTTTGCTTGTTCGCATGTCGTCCATGGGCGACTTGATCCACACCTTGCCTGCCTTGACCGATCTGGCCTGCCGCTTTCCGGATTTGCGCGTGGATTGGTTGGCGGAAGAGGCGTTTACCGATATTCCCCGTCTGCACCCGGCGGTGGCCCAGGTGTTGCCGATTGCCTGGCGGCGCTGGCGCAAACAGCTGTGGAGCCCGTCGGTGTGGCGGCAGATGCGCGCCTGTTATCAACAGCTCAACGCCACGCCGTACGATCTGGTGTTGGATGCCCAAGGCCTGCTGAAAAGCGCGCTGGCCGCGCGCCTGGTGCGGCGCACGCCGCTGGGCGGTTATGCCGCCGACAGCATCCGCGAGCCGCTGGCCAGCCGCTTCTATCACAAGACCTATCACGTCAGCCGCACGCTGTCGGCCATCACCCGCAACCGCCTGTTGCTGGGCCTGGCCTTTGGCTATCAGCCTGATCTGGCGCACATCCGCTTTGGCATTCAGCCCGGCGCGCGCCCGGCCTGGCTGCATGCCGAGCGCTACGCCGTGCTGCTGACCGCCACCTCGCGCGCAGAAAAAGAATGGCCCGAGGCGCACTGGCTGCGCCTGGGCGCCGCCTTGCACGCCCAGGGGGTGGCCGTGGTGTGGCCGTGGGGCAATGCCGTCGAGCAGGCGCGCGCCTTGCGTCTGGCCGATGGCCTGCCCGGCAGCCAGGCCGCGCCCAAGCTGCGCCTGGCCGAAGCTGCCGGCCTGCTGGGCCACGCCAGCGCCGTGGTGGGGGTGGACACCGGGCTGACCCATCTGGCCAATGCCCTGGATGTGCCCTTGGTGGCGCTTTACACCGACACCGACCCGGCCTTGACGGGCGTGGTGCCGTCGGCGCGGGCGATGAATCTGGGTGGGGTGGGGCAATGCCCGGATGTCGAGGCGGTGCTGGCGGCGCTGGCGCGCTGCCAGGCTGGGGCGGCGGCATGATCTGGCCGCTGCTGTACGCGGCGCTGTGGAAGCTGGCGCCGCCCTTGATTGGCCATTACCTGCGCCGACGCGCGCGCAAACAGCCGGAATACCTGCAACACTGGGATGAGCGCTGGGCGCGCGGCGAGCCGCGCGCAGACGACGCCCACGGCGCCATCTGGGTGCATGCGGTGTCGGTGGGGGAAACCCGCGCCGCCGCGCCGCTGGTGGCCGCTTTGCGCGCGCGCTGGCCCGACAAACCCCTGTTGATCACACAAATGACCCCCACGGGCCGGGAAACCGCCCTCAGCTTGTATCCCGACGCCTGCGTGCGCTACCTGCCCTACGACGCCCCGGACGCCGTGGCGCGCTTTCTAGGCCGCTATCAGCCGATGTTTGGCGTGCTGATGGAAACCGAACTGTGGCCGCACCTGATTGCCGGCTGTCGCGCGCACGGCGTGCCGCTGTTTCTGGCCAATGCCCGTTTGTCTGAGCGTTCGGCGCGCGGCTATCGGCGCGCGGCCGGGCTGATTGGCCCGGCGCTGGCCAGCCTGGACGGCGTGGCGGCGCAAAGCGAAGACGACGCCGCCCGCCTGCGCGCGCTGGGCGCCCGCCAGGTGGCGGTGTGCGGCAATCTGAAATTTGACATCACCCCGCCGCCACAAGCCGCCGCGCTGGCCGCCCAGCTGCGCCAATGGCGCGGAGAACGCCCGCTGTGGATGGCGGCCAGCACCCGCGAGGGCGAAGAAGCTCTGCTGCTGGACGCCCTGCCCGCCGACAGCCCGGCGGTGCTGCTGCTCACCCCGCGCCACCCGCAGCGCTTTGCCGAAGTGGCCGAGCTGTTGCGCGCCCGCGGCATCCCGTTTCAGCGCCGCAGCGACAACACCGCCTTGCGCGCCGACACCCGCGTCTGGCTGGGCGACAGCATGGGCGAAATGTTTGCCTACTATCAGGCCGTCGATCTGGCCTTTATCGGCGGCAGCCTGCTGCCGCTGGGCGGGCAAAACCTGATCGAACCCGCCGCCGTGGGCTGCCCGGTGCTGATTGGCCCCTCCACCTTCAACTTTGCCGAAGTCACCCGCCTGGCCCTGGCCGAAGGCGCCGCCCGCCAGGTGGCCGACGCTGACGAACTGCACCGCACCGTCGCCACCCTGCTGGCCGACCCCGACACCCGCCAGCGCATGGGCGCCGCCGGCCTGGCCTTCGCCCAACGCCACCGGGGCGCGACAGCGCGCACCCTGGCGCATTTATTGGGCTGTGTGGGGGAGGCTGTGGATTGAGGGATCACGCGCGGCGCACGAGCCCACGCTGAACTGGCGGGTGCGCCTGGCTTGGCAAGGCCACACAACAACGCCAGGACAGTGTGGCGAGTGGCGTTTACAGCCAAGGCCGCAGCCACGGCCAAGTGATGTGTTGCAACTGATCTGGCCACCGTTGCACAGCCCACTGCCAGGCAAACGCCCAGATATTGAACGTCATCAACACCAGATTTACCCGCAGCCAGCGGCTCACCGGGATTGCCAGGCGGCGTAACTCGGCTTTCAATTCTTCGGATCCTTTTTCAAAATCCCCTTCCAGTGCCTTGCCATGCACCGCCCGAACCCGGTAAGCCGCTTCGAGCAAGCCAAGCAGAGACAGCGCCAGCAGCACCAGCAAACCATAGCGCAGGCCCAAAGTCGGCAGCGGAAAATGGCCATAGACCACCGTCACCCAGTGCGGAAATAGCGCGCGCACATCGTCAGGCAAATATGCCGCCAGCAGCCAGCCGACAAAACCCACCCACACCGACCACAAAACGGATTGCACGGCCCGAGTGGTCCAGTAGGCGGTTTTATGGCGCATGGTTTCATCATTGGCCCACAGCACCGGGCTGAGCAGCAGCGCCACCGGCCCCCACAGCCAGGCGCTGGCTTTGAGGTTCCAGCGGTAGAGCAAGGCGGGGAGGTAAATGATGGTGGCAAAGTTTGTAACTAACAGAAATTTGAAAATCTTGTTGTCAAACATGCCCTCAATCTTTTGTTCAAGCAAGCCTTGCAAACTAAAAACAGGGTTAATTTCTCCTGCTCCCGGCAGGAGCTCTGGCAGATGGCTGGCATCAACAACACAAACCGTTTCACGCCAATTGTGCGGAAAAGCAGTTAAGCCCAAGCGCCAATATCGAAGGGTTGCCCAAAGACGGATAAATGCAGTACGGACGAAGAGAGCGAAAATAAACGCCGGAAGCATGAGTGGTACAAAAAAATGTGGAGCTATTCTGAAGTTCATAAGCACGACCACAAGCACAAACACAAGTACACCTGTACTCATGCCTACACTTGCACTGGCACTTGCAACAGCAGCGACACCAGCAATAGCAGCAATAGCAGCAGCAACGACAGCAACAACAATAGTAGCTGCTGCTGTAGCAACAGCGGTCGCCGAAACAGTCGCAGTGCAGACAGCCAATCCCAGCATCGCTCCGCACCAGAACGCCGCCCAACCGGTCTGCCCGAGCAAGAAATGTTGTGCGCCCCAGTAGCTCAGCCCCGCTGCCAGCCCCACGGCCACTAGCCCGGTTAGCCATGCCTGGCCTGCGGATACTTTCTTATTCTCCCAATACCTCCCCAACATCTCCTTTCCCGCCTCCACCGACTCCGGCGAGCGCAGCAGCAGCACGGGGGCGGCCATCAGGCCGATGAGGGTGAGCCAGGGCCAGGGGGACAGGCTGCTCAGCCACCAGAAAAAGGCCATCGCCAGGGGGATTTCCAGCAGCGCCAGCCGGGAAATCTGCCCGCGCTGGATAGAATCTTCGGTGCTTATCCACACCCAGCCAGATGAATGGGTTTTTTCGCTCATCAAGGTCTCTCTGCCAAGACAAAATGCACGGTTTATGACGGAATCGGATAAATCTCAGGCGCCGCTGGGCGGTGCAGGATGAAATCCGAGCATCTTGGTAAAGATGCCACTTGCCATCATCGGATGACAAGTCATGCTGGAGGTGGGCGATGCGGATGAGGGCGCTCTCAGCGCCAGGGCCGCTGCGCAGATGTAGAGAATGACTATTAATTATATATTTAAGTATTTCTACGTATATGAATATATGCCAAATCAGAGCAAGATGATGCGATTTTTGCAAAATAAGTAAGCTAACGTGCTTACGCCTGCACTCGCTACGCTTGTGCCTCTTGGCGCGGCTCACAAAACCCTCCTGGCGTTGTGACACGACCTTACGGTGTCTGCGGTCGCGTGCCTAGCCAGGATCGCTTTGCTGAGTTTTGTTGGCCGCGCTTAATCACCATCCGCATCCACTCATAAGCAGTAGAAGAAACATGAACACATATCAGGCACTGCTGATCTCGCTGATTTGCCTGGCGGGCTGCAATGAATCTCGCAATACCGCCAACCAGGCCAGCCCGGCGCCTGCCGCCGAAGCCAGCCAAAGCAAGGTTACCCTCGATGCGGTGCGCAATGAGCTGATGAAGCACAACTTTGGCCAGGCCAGCCAGCTTGCCGAGCAACTGACAGCAGCCTCGCCTACCGTGGTCGAAGCCTGGGTGGTGGCGGCCGAAGCCAAGGCCGCCAACCAAAACCGCCTTGCCGCCCTGGCCGCGCTTGAACAGGCGTTCAACCACGGCTTGCGCGAAGTCAGCCTGATCGAGCAGAGCCGCTACCTCGCCGACATTCGCAACGGCGAAGAATATCGCACCCTGCTGCATCGCTTCGGCCTGCGCACCCACACCACCCAAGCCGCAGTGGGTGACGTGTCCATCGTGCAAGGTGGCGGCGTCACCGAAGTGCGTGCTGGCGATGTTTCCGTAAAACTCCCCGACTAAATACTGGATTTAGCATGAAAAAAACCACACTGGCGCTGGCCCTTGCCACCATATTGGCCAGCACCTTTGCCCATGCATTGGAAATTGAAACACGGGGCGTGGGCACCGCCCAGAAAAGCCTGTTCAGCAACGCCGCCGATATTCGCGGCGCCGCCATGCGGCAGGCAAAACGCAATGCCGTGCTGGCCGCGCTGGATAAAGTGGTTGGCGCGGGCACCCGCAACAACCCCAAGGTGCAAGAACAACTGGAAGAGCTGATTGCCCAAGTTGGCGAGCAGGTGTTCTACGATCCGATGCCGGACATGGTGGGCGACACGTATCGCATTAATATCACCTTGCGCATGGATGACAAGCAACTGCGCAGTGTGATCAGCGATTTGGGCCTGGCTCTTAACACCAACACGGTGCGCAGCCAGTCTTTTCTTGTGCTGATGGATGAGTTCTTCACCACGCCGACCGATCTGCGCGCACCGCTGGAAGAGCTGATCGAATACAAGCACGAAGCCGGCAACTCGTATAAAGAAAAAGAAGCGGCCGTCCGCTCCAGTAAATCGGCGTATGTGGCTTCTGACAAGGCCGCCTATGCCGTCAAGGGGGCTTCTGCCAGCACGGTCAACGCCGGGTACGACAGCCGGGTGGCCGCTGCCCAAAACGACGGGCAGGGCGGTAAAGCGGCGGTGGCCGCACGTGACAGTGGGCGCTATGCCGCCGCCAGTGGCAGCACCTATCAGGCTGCCGGTGCGCGCAGCACCACCGTGGCTGCTGCCTCCTCCAGCAGCGCGGCCTACGCGCATCAGGTCAGCGCGGAAGAGCACGACAACACCTACTTCAAGAAGCTGGTCAAATACCAGCCGCAAAATACCGGCCCGGACAAAAAGAACTACACGTACAACGAGCTGAAAGGCCAGTTTGTTGATCTGGACATTAAAGTAATCGACAACACGCTGTTCCGCAGCCGGTATTTTGGCAACAAGCCGGTGACGCTGGACAAGCTGGAAAACAGCGCCGAGTTGGAGAAATACGTCAGCTTTGCCAGAAAAGAAGCCACTGCCGATTACTTCATGCTGGGCACTTCGGTGATCTACGATCGCGGCATCGACAACAACTCCGGCATGCACGCCTGCACCGGGGTGGCCAGCACCAAGAACTTCTCGACCAAAACCGGCGAAGACATCGGCTCGAGCACCCAGTCGGAAAACGCGGTCGGCCAGACCTCGGACGATTGCCGCGCCAAACTGGCGATCAAACTGTCGCAAAGCCTGGCCAGCCAGGTTGGCAAGCGCGTGCAAGACTATTACAAGCGCCGCACGATGTACGGCAGTGAATATATCGTTCGTCTGACTGGCAGCAATATTTCGCTGATGACCCGCGTAGCCTTCAGCCAGGCGCTGAAAAATGTGCCCGCACTGGAAAATCAGGTGCAACGTCAGGCCAACGACCGGCAGGTTGAAATTGTCGCGGCGTATAAGGGCAGCGACCCGATTGACCAGGCTATCGCCATGGCGCTGGCGTCGGATCAGCAATTTTCCCGTCTTGATTCCAGAACCGACGGCAATATCATTACGCTGTGCATGAACGGCTGCGGCAAAGGCAAGTGATGAATAAAAAATTACTTGTCAGTGCTTTGTTTCTTGCGCTGGCGCCAATGTTGGCCAGCGCCGGGGAAACCATTCATGTTTACCCGGTGCCCGGTATTTTTTTTGATGAAGGCGCGGACAATCAAAAAGGCGTCGCCAGCAAGATCAGCCCTGAAATCGGCAAGGTGCTCAAGGCCAATATCCGGCAGAACGTCGGCTATGCAGGCCAGGCAATTGCCAAAAACTTTAACAACCTGACCCAGCAGATTGATGCCAAAAACCGCTATCGCACGCTGGCGGTTTCGGTGCAGGTGACCCGCGCGTCACGCTTTGAAGTCAATAAAAAAGACGGCACCCGCGATATCTACCTGCCGTTAACGCTCAGCCTGTATTTCAGCAACCCGCTGACCGGTGAGGTGCTGCAATCGTTCAACCAGACCCGGGTCACCACCTTTACCAGCACGCCCGACACCATTGCCGCCAAGATCAGCCAGTACACCCAGCAGAGCTTCGAGCGCACCCTGGATGAACTGCTGACCCATGCCGCCAGCCAGTTCAAGCCCTATGTGGTTGAGGCGACGGTCAAGGAAACCTGGAAAGGCTACGGCATTCTGGACACAGGCTATGCGGCCGGGATTGGCAAGGACGATATCCTGCTGGATACCGATGGCAACGAGATCAAGATCGAGCACGCGGGCCAGGATTACGCCGTCGCCACGCCGATTGGCGGCAAGATTTCCTCTGGCGGCCGCTACGCCAGAACGTCGATGATGAAGCTGTCCGACGTCAAGAAGCCGCGTGTGCTGGTGGTGGTCAGCGATGGCAATGCGGATATTCCGGATGCCGTGATGAGCCAGCTGTTTGCCGATCAGTTGGGCGCGGATGCCCAGTTTGCCGTGCTGCCGCTGAATGCAAACTATGGCAAGGTTCAGTCCGCAATCGACTCCAACACCCAAATCGGCTCGGCTGTCAGCGGGCAACGTGAGCTGCCTGATTACTTTATCCGGCTGGTTGTCCCCGATGTGGTCGAGTACGAAAAACCGACCAACCTTACTTACAAAACACAGCGTCACTACAAGTCGTGGGCATTTGCCGAGCTGCTGGCAAAAAATGGCCAGGTGCTGTTCGCCCGCCATGCCGATGAAAACCTTCAGGACGTTGTCACCAACGGCATCGGCATTGCGGCGGCTGACCGCCGCGAAGTGGCGCTGAAAAACGCGCTGGTTGAGTTGGCCGACAAATTTTCCAAAGAGGTCAAGTTCAAGCACACCACGCTGGAAATTACCAGCGCGGAAAACGGCCAGCTCTGGGTAGACGATACCGCCCAGGTACTGCAACCCGGACAAGCCGTGCGCATTTACCGGGAAATCAGCAAAGACGTGCTGGTGCCCACTTGGGAAGCGCGGGTTGAGGCGCGTGAAGGCCGTCGTATTGCACTGCGTGCTCAACTGGAAATCGCCGGCTCACCCCCTGCCCCGAGCAAGGGCGACAAGCTCCTGATTGATCAGATCAACACCCCGGCTGGCGGCGCCATGCGACTGGCCTACTGCCCCAATCCCAAAAGCCAGGTCGGCAGTCAGTTTGTGCCCCGCTACGATGAGCTGGCCTACGCGGTGGCGGCCCAAACCGGCTTCAATATGGTCAACCGTTCGCTCAAAGGCCTGATTGAACGCCGGGTTGGCAGCGCCAGCGGCTTCAAGGCAAATATCAAGCTGCCGGAAGCGGCATTTGATCAATGTCTGGAATCACTGTACCGGATTGATCCCGTCGATAGCCCCTGCGAAGGCGATGCGTGCAGCACCCGTTACAAAGTCAAAACCGCATTCCGGCAAAAGCAGGGTGACACGGTCAGTCAACAGATGATTCTTGAACATACCTTCAAGACCAGCGGTTATCAGCAAAATATCGACAGCACCCAGCTTGGCCAATTGCAACGGGCAGAGTTGTATGAGGATGTTGGCGAATTGCTCAAACAAACCGCAAAAAATCTTTTTCAAACCAAGTAGCAAACCAAGGCACATCATGAAAAAAGCAAAAATTGCAGCAACCCTGCTGGCCCTGTCCATGGCAGCCGGCCATCAAGCGCATGCGTTTGGTCTGGGTGACCTGACTAAAGCCGTCACCGGCACCACCGCGAGCACCAGCAATGTGTCCGGTGACGATGTGGATGCATTCATCCAGACCGCTCGTCAGGCTGATCAATTGATCAACCAGTCGGCCCGGTTGATCTATCTGGCGCTGGCCAGCCAAGAAGAAAAGGCCAAGCACGAAGCCGCCATAAAAGCGGCTAATGAGATGACCGATGTGTCTGAAAAAAAGGCCAAACTTGAGCAGATCAATGCCGACACGGCCACCGCGCTGCAAAAGACGCTGAACAATCAGGAAACCGTCAACAGCATCAACAAGATGAACGCCGCACAGCGCAAAAACCTGGCGGGTTCTGCTTTCAACTTCATGCTTGGCCTGATGAAAGACAAGGAACTGGCCCAACGCAGCACCAATCTGGTCAGCGGTGTGAGCAGCAACCCGATGCTGGCGCCCAAATTGGTCAATCTGAAAGAAGCCGTCAATTCGGTCAGCGGGCAAGTCACCAATGGTGTCAAAATCGCTGATGGCTTGGTGAGCCTGGCCAAGGCCGGCAATATGAAAATCATGCCGGCATCCACTTCCGACAAGCCGGTGGCGGTGTCTGAGCTGTAAACACCGATCTACAAAGTGCGGCCAAGCGCCGCTCAACACCCAGCGAAGTGACCCTGGTTAGGCGTGTGACCACGGACAGTACGCGTTGTACGGCAAGGTTGTGCAACAAAGCCAGGAGGGGTGGGTGAGCGGCGCTATATAAAACTTAGCGGCCGCGTGCCTTGCCAGGCGCGCGGCCGCTAAGTTTTGTGCCAAGGTCTGCTGTGGCTATCCCCACCCCGCACTCAACGCGCACGCCGCCGCCAGCGGGTCTTCCGCGTCAAACACCCCGCCAATCACCGCCAGCATATCGGCGCCGGCCGCGACAATCTCGCCAGCATTGGCCGGGGTGATGCCGCCAATCGCCACGCGTGGCGCGCCCAGCGCGGCGCTGTCGGCAAACAGGCTGAGCGGGGCGCGCACGGCATTCGGTTTGGTGGCGGAGGGGCAGACGGCGCCAAAGGCCACGTAGTCGGCGCCGGCGGCGATGGCGGCGCGCGCCAGCGGCAGTTGGTCGTAGCACGAGGCGCCGAGGATGGCGTGTTCGCCCAGGCGGGCGCGGGCGGCGGCGATGTCGCCGTCGTCGCGGCCCAGGTGCACGCCGTCGGCGCCCACTTGGGCGGCCAGCGCCACGTCGTCGTTGATGATCAGCCCGACGCCGGCGGCGCGGGTGAGCGCGCGCAGGGTTTGCGCCTGCGCCAGGCGCAACGCCGGGTCGGTGGATTTATTGCGGTATTGCAGCAGCGCCGGCCGCGCCGGCAGCACGCGCAGGCACTGGCTGAACAGGCGCAGGCTGTCGGTGGTGTCCGGGGTGATCAGATACAGCCCACGGCGGGGCAGGGCGTCAGGCCAGGCCATCGGGCTCTCCTGCGGCGGGGGCTTCGTCTTCGGCGGTGGCGTCGCCGCGCGCCCAGAACAGGCGGTCGGGGATGGCCTGGCCCATGCCGGGGCGGAAGGCGCGGTTGAGGGTTTCCCAGGTGTAGGCCTGCGCCTCGCGCACGGCGTCGGGCATGCTCAGGCCATTGGCCAGCGAGCCGGCGATGGCCGAGGCCAGGGTACAGCCCGAGCCGTGGTAGCTGCCGGGCAGCCGTGGCCAGTGTTCGCGCGAGGTCATGCCGCTGCGGTGATACAGGGTGTTGCACACCTGCACGGTGTTGTCGTGGGTGCCGGTGATCAGCACGTATTCCACACCGGCCTGCAAGAGCCGCTGCGCCGCCTGCGGCAGTGAGAGTTCGTCTTCTTCGTCCGGGTTGCTGGCCGCCAGCCGGCGGGCTTCGATGCTGTTGGGGGTGACCAGCGTGGTCAGCGGCAGCAGCAGATCGCGGATGGCTTCGCACAGCTCTTCGCGCGCCAGCTCGTCGCCGCCGCCCGAGGCCAGCACCGGGTCGAGAATCAGCGGCACGTCCGGGTAGTCGGCGGCGATTTCAGCAATCACGGCGGCGTTTTCCACGCTGCCTATCATGCCCACCTTGAACACCGACACCGGCATGTCTTCCAGCAGAAAGCGCGCCTGATCAGACACTTGCTCGGCGTCCATCACCCAGAAGTTTTCCACGCTGCGGGTGTCTTGCACGGTGACGGCGGTGATCACGGACAAGGGGTGACAGCCCAGGCTGGCCAGCGTCAGGATGTCGGCCTGGATGCCTGCGCCCCCGGAAGGGTCAGCGCCAGCCAGGGTCATGACGATGGGCGGAAATTCGGCGATTTGGGACAAGATGGATTCTCGAACGGGGTGAACAATGTAGAATTTCATTTTACCTGTCCCACCCCGGAGCAACCACATGAAAACCTGGATGTGCCTGATTTGCGGCTTTATCTATGACGAGGCGCAAGGCCGTCCCGAAGACGGCATCGCGCCGGGCACCCGCTGGGAAGATGTCCCGATGAACTGGACCTGCCCGGACTGCGGCGCGCGCAAGGACGATTTTGAAATGGTCGAGTTCTGACCACTGCACAAGGGCTGGCTGATGGATTACCTGATTATCAAGGCCTTGCATCTGTTTTTTGTCATCGCCTGGTTTGCCGGGCTGTTTTATCTGCCGCGCATTTTTGTCAATCTGGCCATGGCCGGCGATATGGTCGAGCTGGCGCGGCTGAAGCTGATGGCTGGCAAGCTGTACCGCTTTATGACCCCACTGGGGCTGATTGCCCTGGCGCTGGGCCTGGTGCTGTGGCTGGGCTATGGCGTCAGCGGCGGCTGGCTGCACGCCAAGCTGACGCTGGTGGCGGGCTTGATTGTCTATCACCTGATGTGCCGGCACTTTTTGCAGGTGTTTATCGCCGACGCCAACACCCGCAGCCACACCTGGTTTCGCGTGTTCAATGAAATCCCGGTGTTGATGCTGCTGGCGGTGGTGCTGCTGGTGATTGTGAAACCTTTCTGAAGATGTCTGGCGCAGGAGCGCCATCCGCAATGGCAATGGAAATTGAACGCCGCTTTTTGGTCAGCGGCGACGGCTGGCGGCAGGCGCCGGGCCGGGTGCTCAAGCAGGGCTTTATCGCCGTGTCGCGCGAGCGCGTGGTGCGCGTGCGCGTGGACGGCGAGCAAGGCTGGCTGACGGTCAAGGCCATGGTCACCGACGCCTCGCGGCTGGAGTTTGAATACCCGATTCCGCTGGCCGACGCCGAACAGATGCTGGCGCAGGTGTGCCCGGCGGCAATGGAAAAAATCCGCCGTCGCGTCACCGTGGGCGCGCATGTCTGGGAAGTCGATGAATTTTTTGGCGACAACGCCGGTCTGGTGCTGGCGGAAGTCGAATTGCAGGATGAAGCCGAGCCGTTCGAGCGGCCGGCCTGGCTGGGGGCGGAAGTCACCGCCGACGGCCGCTACACCAACGCCCACCTGAGCCAGCATCCGTACTCGCGCTGGCCGCAGGGGCACACTACGCAGGATGCACATTCATGAGTCGCAACCACACCCTTTTTGAACGCGCCCGCCATTCCATTCCCGGCGGCGTCAACTCGCCGGTGCGCGCCTTTGGCAGCGTGGGCGGCACGCCGATTTTTTTCCAGCGCGGCCAGGGCGCGTCTCTGTGGGACGCCGACAACACCCAATATATTGACTACGTTGGCTCCTGGGGCCCAGCCATTGTCGGCCACGCCCACCCCGAAGTGATTGCCGCCGTGCAGGCGGCGGCGGTGAACGGCCTGTCGTTTGGCGCGCCGACCGAAGCCGAAATCCTGATCGCCGAAGAAATCATCAAGCTGGTTCCGTCGATTGAATCGGTGCGCCTGGTGTCGTCCGGCACCGAAGCCACCATGAGCGCCATCCGCCTGGCGCGCGGCTTTACCGGCCGCGACAAGATCGTCAAGTTTGAAGGCTGCTACCACGGCCATTCCGACAGCTTGCTGGTGAAAGCCGGCTCGGGCCTGCTGACCTTTGGCACGCCCAGCTCGGGCGGCGTGCCGGCGGATTTCACCCGCCACACCCTGGTGCTGGAATACAACAACGTCGAACAGCTGACGCAAACCTTTGCCGAGCTGGGCGACCAGCTGGCTTGTGTGATTCTGGAGCCGTTTGCCGGCAATATGAATCTGATCCGCCCCAGCGCCGAGTTTGTCGCCGCGCTGCGCGAGCTGTGCACCCGCCATGGCGCGGTGCTGATTTACGATGAAGTGATGACCGGCTTCCGTGTGGCGCTGGGCGGCGCGCAAGAGCTGCACGGCATCCGCCCGGACCTGACCACGCTGGGCAAGGTGGTGGGCGGCGGCATGCCGATTGGCGCCTTTGGCGGCCGCGCCGACATCATGGCCTGCATCGCCCCGCTGGGTTCGGTGTATCAGGCTGGCACGCTGTCGGGCAATCCGGTGGCGGTGGCCGCCGGGCTGACCACGCTCAAGCTGATTCAGGCTGAAGGCTTCCACGCCCGCCTGGGCGAGCGCACCCGCCAACTGGTCGATGGCCTGGCCGCCGCCGCCCGCGAAGCTGGCGTAACGTGCAGCACCGACAGCGTGGGCGGCATGTTCGGGCTGTATTTCACCGCTGAGGTGCCGCGCAGCTACGCCGAGGTGATGCAGTCCGACCGCGAGCTGTTCAACCGCTTCTTCCACGCCATGCTGGCCGAAGGCGTGTATCTGGCGCCGTCGGCGTTTGAGGCGGGCTTTGTGTCTGCTGCGCACACCGAAGCCGACATCGACGCCACCGTGGCGGCGGCGCGCCGGGCATTCGCCAAACTGGCGGCGTGATGCTGGTTTGCGCCCACTGCGCCATAAAAAACGCCCGCTGACGCGGGCGTTTTTTATGGCCGTTGCCGGCCAAAAGCCCAGCTCCCCGCCAGGACGGTGAACGCCGCAATCAAACCCACCAGCACCCAAAAACCATGTGGGTGCTCGGCCAGCGGTATTCCGCCGACGTTCATGCCAAATAAGCCCGCCACGATATTGATCGGCAGCGCCAGCACGGTGACCAGGGTCAGGGTGAACAGCGTGCGGTTGCTTTGCTCGTTGAGCTGGGCGGCCAGTTCTTCTTGCAAGAGCTTCAGCCGCTCGGTCAGCGCGCCCAGGTCGTTCAGCGCCACGGCAAATTCTTCGCTGGATTCGCGCAAGCCCTGCACCGCGTCGGCGTCCAGCCAGGCCGGTGGGCGGTTAAGCAGGCGAAACAGCGCCGCCGGCTCGGGGGCCAGCAGCCGTTGCAGGCGCACCAGCACCCGACGCATGCTGGCCAGCTCGGCGCGGCTGTGGCGCGGGCGTTCGGCCAGTTGGCGGTCTTCGATGGCGTCCACCGCTTGCGAGGCGTCGCGCACGATCTGCGCCAGCACATCGGCCTGACCGCTGAGCAGATGCACCAGCAAATCCACCGGCGAGCCAAAGCGCACGCCGCGCTTCACCGCCGCGCGCAGCGCATCCACCGAGCGCAAGGGTTTAAGCCGGGCGGTAATCAGCAAATGCGCGTCGGCGTACACCCACAGCGATGAGACTTCCACCGCCGGGCTGCCAAAAGTGAAAATCACATCGTTGATCACCGCGCGCAGCGCCTCGCCGTCCAGTTGCTCGATGCGGGTTGAGGCTGGGCCTTCGCGCAGGCCGGCGTAAAAATCTTCTGGCAGGCCCAGGTGCGCGCGCAGCCATTTTTCGCTGCCGCTGTGCGCCAGATTGACGTGCAGCCAGACAAAACCTCCATCGTCCAGGCCGGTGCGCAGGCGCGCCGGCCACTGGGTGGCTGGCAGCTCCAGCCCGGCGGTGTCGGGCCGAAAAGCAAAACCATACAGCACGCCCGCCTGATCTGCGCCGTATTCCCGCGAGATTTCCATTGCCTTGCTCCTGCTTTGCGCCATCCAGCGGCCAGCCTGCCAGCGGGATATGACAAAACGTCGTGCCTGCTGTGCGAATTCCTGACCCGCCGTTCAGTGTGGGCGCAGCACTTGCGCGCCCCGCGCACCCATGCCATGCTTGTCTGTCGGCAATCCGCGCCGTGTCTGTCTTTCACCGCGCTGCGCTCTGTGCTTTTGCTCGGGGCGTTGCCTGGTAGCACCGTTTCAAGCGTTTGTTTCCGTGTTCTCGCGGGGACAGTGAAATCTTCCGTGGCCACAGAAGGAACCCGAATCATGCAGTTTGATGAAGTCAAACCCGAACACTTTTCCACCATCTCCCGCGACCCGTTTCCGCACATCCTGATCGACCGCGCCCTGCTGCAAATCAGCGGTGGCGACGCCCGCGCCGCCAAGTTCCGCGTGGACGCCCTGGCCGCTGCCGGCTGGGCACACAGCGGCCTGGTGCCGTTTGGCCGTTATCCGGATCAAGCTGCCGCCGCGTTCAATCGCCTGCGCACCGTGCTGGAAATCACCGAAAAACCGGCACAAGTGCTGGCCGAGCTGCAAAAGCAAGGCTGATGTCGGCGGTCGGCAGGTGGTTCACAAGCCGTGCATTCATTGCTAGAATGCGCGCTTGTGTCTGAAACACCCAGACCGGCGCCGGTATAGCTCAGTTGGTAGAGCAGCGCATTCGTAATGCGAAGGTCGTAGGTTCGACTCCTATTACCGGCACCATCCACTGCAAGCCTCCCCATTTTTGGTGAGGCTTGTTGTTTTTTGTGCCTATCTTGATCCGGCGCAAACATTCTGCCCGCCCGCCTCCTGTTCTCTGCCGGATTGTGCATACTTTTTGCACAGCTTCTGCCCATGACAGTCAACGCGAGGCCATCATGTCGGATTCCATACACGTCCTGCCTTTCCAGCGCCTGGGCCAGCAGTATCAGTGCCAGGCGCGCTACGGTTTTTTTCGCAACGGCATGCCCTGCTATTTGCTGGACATTCTCGACGCCAGCGGCCAGCCGGTGGTGGTGGCGCAGGTGCATCCACGCGATGCGGTGCAGCCGCATCGGCCAGAAGAGCTGGCCGTGCTGATGGCCCGTGTGGCCGACAGCGACTGGCTGCGCGGCCTGGACGAAGTGCTGGCCCGCCGCGCCCGTGGCGAGCTGGCCCTGCCGGCGTGGTTTAACCTGAGTTTTGAGCAGTTATGACCTTGCCCGTGCGGCGGCATGTTTTAGTCGATGTGGACGGCGTGTTGGCGGACTTTGACCGGGGCTTTCTGCATCTCTGGCGTACCGCCCACCCCGACCGCCCCTGGCTGGCGCCTGCCGCCCGCCGGCATTTTTACCTGCGCGAGGATTATCCGTCGGCTTGGCGCGACGCCGTGCAGGCGGTGATTGACGCGCCGGGGTTTTATCGTCAGTTGCCGGTGATGGCCGGCGCACAAGCCGCGCTGGCGGCGTTGGCGGCGCGCGGCTATCGGCTGACGGTGTGCACCTCGCCCGGCGCCACACTGGCCGAGCGGCGCGCCTGGCTGGCCGAACATTTTGCCCCGGAACTGGCTCAAGGCATGCTCGCCTGCGCCGACAAAACCCAGGTGGACGGCGATTGGCTGATTGACGACAACCCGGCGCCGTCCGGCGCGTGCGCGCCGCGCTGGCGGCATATCGTGTTTGACCAGCCCTATAATCGCCACGTCCCCGGCCTGCGGCTGAACTGGCAAAACTGGGCGCAGCACTGGCCCGAATCGGGCTGAGTGTGGCCGGATGATGCAGTGCAAAAGCTGGTGTTTGCGCGCGTGCGCTGTTTAAATGAAAGCGTCTGCCTCATTTGCTGCAAAGGCCCGGCCATGAACCTGCCCGATCCCCCCTCTTTGTCGGCGCGCGCCACCGAACTGGAAACCGCCGCCGCACCGCTGACCGCGCACTGGAACCCCTCGCTGGCCGCCCATGTGCTGTATCTGGCGCTGAATCTCAAGTGCATGGCCGACTCGCGCCAGTTGCCTCGCCTCTCTGAAGCGGCCAAGGGGCTGGTGCATTTTCTGCATCACCGCATGAACCAGGGCCATCACCCCGCCGACCTGCATTTTGCCGACGAGCTGCGCACCCGGCTGAACATGATTGTTCAGCACGCCGCGCCATCGGTGAAAGTCACCCCGATTGCGCACGCCAGCATCGGCCCGGTCAGCCTGCTGGCCCTGAGCGGCGACGATGCGCCGCTGGCGCGCCATCTGGCGCACTTTGGCATCCCTGTCGAGCGCTTCACCAGCCTGCCTGAGCTGGCCGAGGCAGCCAGCAAGCAGGTGCCGGCGGCGGTGATTGTGCTGGGCGACCCACACGCCCACGATAATCAGCTCTCGCATGCGCTGTCGGCGCTCAAGCACGCCATGCTGCCAGAAACCGTGCTGCTGATCCTGTCGCCGGACACCGGCTTTGAGGCGCGCCTGGCGGCGGTGCGCGCTGGCGCGCGCGGCTTTTTGCCGTGGCCCTGCCCGTTTAATGAAGTGCTGGACACGCTGACCCCGCTGCTGACCCGCGATGACCCGGTGCCCTTGCGCGTGCTGCTGGTGGAAGACCTGGAATCACTGGCCAGTTTTTACGCCTCGGTGCTGGCCGAGCGCGGCATCGACACCCGCGTGGTGAGCAATCCGCATACCCTGCTGGACACCATCATCACCTTCCGGCCGGATTTGATTCTGCTGGACATGGCGCTGCCGGGCTGCTCCGGCATGGAGCTGGCCGGGGTGATCCGCCAGCAACGCTATCTGGACAATATCCCGCTGCTGTTCATCACCAGCGAAAAACAGCGGCCGCGCCATCTGGACGCCCACGATATCGGCGTGGATGGCTTTTTGATCAAGCCAGTGCCGGCCGATGTGCTGGCGATGACGGTGATGGCGCGCGCGCGCCGTCACCGCCGGCTGGCTGGCCATATCACCACCGATGGGCTGACCGGCTTGCTGAATCACTCACAATTGCTGTCGCAGCTGGACATGGAACTGGTGCGCACCCGCCGCCAGCAGGAAGTCTTGTCGTTTGTGCAGCTGAATATCGACCACTTCAAGGACATCAACGACACCCACGGCCACCCGATTGGCGATCAGGTGCTGCGCACGCTGGCGCGCATCCTGCGCGAGCGGCTGCGCCGCAGCGACATCGTCGGCCGGCTGGGCGGCGATGAATTTGGCGTGATCATGCCGGCCACTGAGCCCGGTCAGGCCAAGGTGTTGATCGAAGAACTGGCCGCCGCGTTTCATCGGGTGGCGCACAGCGCCAACACGGCGACGTTCTGGCTGAGTTTTCGGGCGGGCGTGGCCTTTACCCGCGACGGCGGCGAATCGCGCACCCTGCTGGCCGAAGCGGCAGCAGCAGTGCAGCAGGCCAAGGCGCAGGGCGGCGGCGTGGTGGTGGCCGATAGCGTGTCGCCCGCGGCATAAAACACACACCCACAATACAACGCCCCGCCGGAATGCTGTTCCTGGCGGGGCGTTGTATTGTGGGGCGTCTGTTCGCTGCTCTTACTCTTCCGGCAAAATCGGCTCGCCTGCGCGCGCCACATGCAGGCGCACATTTTTATCGGCCAGAATCGGCGCCAGCTCGGCTGGCGGGTCGTCGTCGGTGAACACATCGTTCACTTCGCTGATGTGGCACAGCTTCATCATGGCGTTGCGGCCGAACTTGCTGGAGTCCACTGCCAGATAGCGTTGGCGGGCGTTTTTCATCATCGCCTGCGCCGCGCGCACTTCGCGGTAGTCGTAGTCCATCAGCGAGCCGTCCAGGTCCACGCCCGAGGCGCCGACGATGGCGTAATCCACCCGAAACTGCTCGATCATGTCCAGCGTGGCCACACCGGTGATGCCGCCATCTTTGTGGCGCACCACGCCGCCGGTGATGATGATTTCAAAGTCTTGCCGGCGGGTGAGCACGGTGGCGACGTTGATGCAGTTGGTGACGATGCGCAGGTGTTTGTGGGTGTTGCACAGCGCGCGCGCCACGGCCTCGATGGTGGTGCCGATGTTCATGAACAGCGAGGCGTCATCGGGGATGTGGCTGGCCACCAGTTCGCCGATGCGGGCTTTTTCGGCCTGGTGTTTGACCTTGCGCACCGAGTATTCCTCGTTTTCCACGCTGGGGCCAAGTGCGGCGCCGCCGTGAAAGCGACGCAGCAGGTTTTCTTCCGACAGTTGGTTGATGTCACGGCGGATGGTTTGCGGGGTGACGTCCAGACGGCGGGCGAGCTCTTCGATGGGCATGAAGCCGTTGGCGCAGATCAGCTTGAGGATTTGCTCGTGACGGGGCAGGCGGTTCATGGGAAAAGAAAAATGGGTCGGGAAAGACCGATTGGTTTTAGCACGAAAAACACCAGTGGCGCAAATCAGGGCGGGCGAGATGGCGCAAAACTGCAACTGGGGTTTTCAGATATGAACAAGTTGGCGGGCTTGGGTGAGGGCTACCGCGCTGGCGCGCGGATGGGCTGGAGCTGGATTTTGGGCGGGGCTTCGCCCCGCACCCGACCCCTTTTCTTTGTCTCGCCAAAGAAAAGGGGGAAAAGAAAGGCGACCCGGGTGGCGCGCCCTTCGGGTGCCCTGCGCTTCTCGAAAGTCAGGGCCGTCCCGGAATGGCGCGTCGGCTGTGCCGCCGCTTAGCCGGGCCGGAAACCTCCCTGACTTTCTGCGATGCTCGGCGCGTCACACGGGGGGAACGGCGGCTAGGCGCGACGGGCTGTGTCTTTGAGCTGCTCACCAAACCATTCTGGCGTTGTTGCGCGGCCTTGCCGTACTGCTTGTACTGTCTGCTGCCGGGTTTTTTGCCCCACGCTGCCGCGTGCAGTTGAACGCTTACGATTGCAGTGCCCAGTTCAGGCCGGCGTCTACATGCAGGGCGGCGGTGTCGTATAGCGGCAGGCAGGCGTCGTTGGGGCCCAGCAGCAGGCAGATTTCGGTGCAACCCAGAATCACCGCTTGCGCGCCGTCGGCGGCGAGTTGTTGGATGATGCGCTGGTAGGTTTCACGTGAAACATTGCGGACCTCGCCCTGACAGAGTTCGTCAAAGATGATGCGATGCACGTCGGCGCGGGCGTCGGCGTCGGGGACGAGGATGTCCAGGCCGCGTTGGCGCAGGTGGTCAATCAGGAACGGTTGTTCCATGGTGTAGCGGGTGCCCAGCAGGCCGGCGCGGCGTACGCCCGCCGCCAGCAGGGCGTCGGCCACCACGTCGCCGATGTGCAGCAGGGGCACGTCGATGGCGGCTTGCACTTGCTCGGCGACTTTGTGCATGGTGTTGGTGGCGATCAGGATGGCGTCGGCGCCAGCGTTTTGCAGCCCGGCGGCCAGTTCGGCCAGTTGCTGGCCGGCGCCGCGCCAGTCGCCGGCGTGTTGGCGGGCGACGATCTCGGCAAAGTCCACGCTGGCCAGCAGCAGCTTGGCCGAGTGCTGGCCGCCCAGCCGGGCGCGCACGCCTTGATTGAACAGCCGATAGTAAACGGCGGTGGATTCCCAACTCATCCCGCCCAACACACCCAGGGTTTTCATGGTGACGCCTTATGTGGATTGCAATGGCCACACTGTAAACGTCGCTGGCGGCACTGCCCAGCCACAGTGGGTGTGGGGCTGTGCTGGCGCAAAAACAGCACAGCGCCGAAAACGGCGCTGTGTGGGGGGAGGTGAAGCTTCGGCGGTCAGATGGGTTTGGCGACGCTTAGCCCTGGGCGTCTCTCACGCCCAACACCAGCCAGCGCTTGGGTGCTTCTTTGCCGCGTCGGCCGCGTTTGCCGATAAATTCGTCCAGCGGCAGGCGCACTTCATCCTGGCGGCCGGAGCGGGGAATCTGCACGGTCAACAGCGCGCGGCCGCTGCTCACCACGCCCAGCGCCGTCAGCGCGTCGCCGTCGTCCAGCGCCAGCAATTGCAGGCCACGGCCACGGCCCATTTGCTTGAGCTCGTCCAGGGCAAAGGCCAGCAAGCGCGCCTGCTGGCTGACCACCAGCACGTGCGCGCTGGCGTGGTCTGGCGCCGGCACCGGGGGCAGTGCGCTTTCCTGGTCTTCGACGGTCAGGAAGGCTTTGCCGGCTTTGCCATTGGTATCCAGCTGCTTGGCCTGGGTTTTAAAGCCGTAGCCTTTGCTGCTGACCGCCAAAAGCTCAGCGTCATCTTCGGCAATCAGCACCTGCCTGAAGCCGACGCCGCTGGCCGGCGCCAGTTTTGAACTGAGCGGTTCGCCCAGGCCGCGCGCCGAAGGCAGCGTATTGATGGCTAAAGCATAGCTGCGCCCGGCATCATCCAGCACATATACGCGCTGATTGGACTTGCCCTGCGCATGGCTGAGGTACTGGTCGCCGGCGCGGAAATTCAGATTTCCGGCATCCACTTCATGGCCCTTGGCCGCGCGGATCCAGCCGGCTTCAGACAGCACCACGGTGACCGGATCTGCCGGCAGCATGTCCTGCTCATTAATCGCCTGCGCGTCTTCGCGCTGCACGATAGGCGAGCGCCGGTCATCGCCGAATTTCTTCGCATCGTCTTTCAGTTCACCGATGATCAGGCCTTTCAAAGACTCAGGATTAGCCAGCTGTTCGCGGATAATGGCGGCCCTGGCTTCCAGTTCGTCCTGCTCGCGGCGCATTTCCATTTCTTCCAGCTTGGCCAAATGGCGCAGCTTGAGTTCCAGAATGGCTTCGGCCTGAATTTCATCAAGATTGAAGCGCGACATCAGAACCGGCTTGGGCTGGTCTTCTTCGCGGATGATCTGAATCACTTCATCGATATTTAAAAACGCGGTGATCAGGCCCTGCAGAATATGCAGGCGCTTTTCAATTTTGCTGAGGTGATGCTGCAGGCGGCGCGTCACGGTGTTTTTGCGGATCTCAATCCATTCCAGCAGAATGCGCCGGATGGATTTCACCTGCGGGCGGCCATCCG
>ERZ650306.269-NODE-269-length-31159-cov-13.481771_pt1 | contig 31159 bp, 31 predicted proteins | sample MGYA00376242_ERZ650306 | MGnify/ENA primary metagenome ERZ650306 (study PRJEB26733, sample SAMN07839244) | wastewater metagenome | biome: urban; feature: wastewater treatment plant; material: waste water | place: USA: North Carolina | collected 2016-03-31 ... | reverse complement strand
GAGGCCGGACTGGTTGCCCCGAATGGACGCCCCGCCGATACCGACAGCGATTTCATCCTGCAGCAGCCCATACGGATCGAGGCCGCCGACAACCAGTGGTGGCTGATGATCAAGGTGCCCAAGGCCCTCGCCCTCAGCCAGGCCAACACCATCAGCCAGCAGCTCGGCAGCCTGTTGCAGGCTACCCAGCAGCAGCAGCTGGTTGCCATCGTTGTCATCACCCTGGTGGCCCTGGGCCTGCTTGTCTGGTTCATCCAGACCATCACGGCGCCCCTCTCCCTCATCAGCCGCCACGTCTCCCACCTCGCCAGCAATGAAGGCGACCTGACCCAGCAGATGCGTATCGACACCCACCAGGAGCTCATCGAGCTGGGCAGGCATCTCAATGCCTTCCTCGGCAAGCTGAGGGCCATGGTGCAGGGCAGCAAGCAGATAGGGCAACAGGTGCATCAGCAGGCCAGGGGCATGAAACAGACGGCCGATGCCATGCGCAGCAGCCTGGATGATCAGAGCCTGGAGCTGGAGAGCGTGGTCAGCGCCATGCACGAGATGAGCACCACGGCAGTCAGTGTGGCGGGCTATGCGGAACAGGCGGCGCAGGAGTCTGAAGCGGCGACCCACCATGTCAGCACGGCCCAGCAGACCTTGAGCAGGGCCCGCAACGAGATCCATACCCTGGTCGAGGACATGCATCAGGCCGACAAGGCGGTCGCCCAGGTCGCCCAGCGCAGCACCAATATCAGCCACATCCTCGATGTGATCCGGGCCATTGCCGAACAGACCAATCTGCTGGCCCTCAACGCAGCCATCGAGGCGGCTCGGGCCGGCGACATGGGCAGGGGCTTTGCCGTCGTGGCGGACGAGGTGAGGGCGCTGGCCAACAAGACCCGCTCATCCACCGACGAGATAGGGCAGCTCATCGGCAGCCTGCAAACCGAGGTCACCAGCAGCCAGCAGTTGATGAGCACGGGGATCGCCCGCTCGGTGAGCACGGTTGAAGGCACGGAGCAGGCCTTCGAGGCACTCAATCAGGTGGTCACCCAGATCCAGCAGATCCATGATCACATCAGCCAGGTGGCGACCGCCGCCGAGCAGCAGAGTGCCGTGAGCGACACCATCAACCAGAACCTGATGCGCATCGGCGACGCCGCCACCACCCTGGGACAAGAGGCCAATGCCAGCCAGCGCCTGAGCGAGGCACTGGAACAGGCGGCCACCACCCTGGCAAGCGAGCTGGATCGACTGCGAACCTGATGAGAGACGGAAACGAAAAAGCCCGCATCGCTGCGGGCTTTTCAATATGGTGGTCGTTACTGGGCTCGAACCAGTGACCCCCTCCTTGTAAGGGAGGTGCTCTCCCAGCTGAGCTAAACGACCTGGGATATGGCTAAATGATGGTGGGTCGTGCTGGATTCGAACCAGCGACCAATTGATTAAAAGTCAACTGCTCTACCGACTGAGCTAACGACCCACTCTTTGCTGACATTGCTTTCTGCCCTGCCAACGGCGGCCTATAATACGGATTTACGTTTCCGAATCAACAGAAAAATAATGTTTTCTTTCTGTTTGCTCATCGTTCGACCAATTTCCCGTACTTTAGGCCATTTTTAGCTAATTATTAACCGCCCATTGCCTTCTGCGCCAATTGTGCGGCAGAGGTATTTGGATATTGTTTAATAACCAATTGGAAAAATTTATTCGCTTTTTCTATATCACCATCTGCTTTTGCAATGACACCCAGCTTATAAATTGCTTCCGGACGCTTAGGTGAATCTTTATATTTTTGCGCCACAGTCAGAAAATGTGTCTTCGCTTTCTCCCGATCACCCTGGTTAAGCTGTAATTGACCTAACCAGTAATGGGCGCCCGGTTGTAATGCCGAGTTAGGATAGCTTGTAATGAACGAATCAAAAGCGGGTATCGCTTTCGTATAGTTCTTATCCTTTATCACCAAACTGACTGCTGCGTCATAATCCTGGCTTTCAGAACCACTGACTGGTGCCGCAGGGGCAGCAGAAGGCGTTGCTGAAGCCGGTTGCGTGCTATTGGTGGCGGGAGGCGTCACAGTAGGCGTAGCCGCTGGCTGTTGAAGAGGTTGCTCACCTGCAGCTGCCGGCGCAGCCGGAGCTTGCGCTGACTGCTGAAGCTTATCAAGTTCCTGATACAGCGTTTTTTGCCGATCCGTCGCTTGTTGCAATTTATAGTTCGACTCTTCGAGGGCGCCACGCAATGAACGGACATCATTGGTCAATGCATCGATTTGTTGCTGCATTTCAACCTGAGACAGACCACGAGCATTCACCATGCGTTCTAGTTTAAGAACGCGATCTTCCAACTCGTCGGCATGAACCAGCGAAACAGAAAAAACAGCGGCCATCAATGTGGCCGCTTTTACATAATGGAGGTAACCCATCAACATTCAACCTTAGTAAACCAATACCGCACGACGGTTATGGCTAAGTGCATCTTCGGTGTGAGCTGGGTCAGCTGGTTTTTCTTCACCATAACTCACAACAGACAGTTGAGATACATCTACACCCAGATTTTGCATATATTTAGCAACGGCTTTCGCACGACGTTCACCCAACGCGATGTTGTATTCTGGTGTGCCTTTTTCATCAGTGTGACCTTCGATCAGCACTTTAACGCTGTTGTGGCTACGCAGGAAATCAGCGTGAGTCTGCAGCAGCTGAGCATACTGACCTTCGATCGCATCTGAATCGAAGTTGAAGTAAATAACGTTATCTTGTTTCAGAGATTCAAACTGCTGACGTGCTTGTTCATCAGCTGACAGACCTGAATCCAGACCGGAAGTTTCTACGCCCTGACCAGCCATACCATCGGTATCCGCAGTGGTAGAACCTTTTTTATGGCTACATGCAGCCAGAGTAACCAGTGGAATCGCAATCAGCAGCGTTTTCAGCAGTGGGTTAATTTTCATTTTCTTCATATCCTTGGTACATTGCTCGGATTAGTTCAAAAACGGTGACCAGGCCGGAGAGCGAACTTCTCCCTTAGCGGAAGGTAAGTTGGCTTTGAAACGCCCGTCTGCCGATACCAGCGCCAGCCCCTGGCGACCTTGATATACAGTGCTGTAAATGATCATACTGCCGTTCGGCGCAACACTTGGTGATTCGTCGAGTGATGAGCTGGTCAGCACATACACACCACCGCCCTGCAGATCCTGACGGGCAATGCGATATGCACCTTGAATACGGCTCACCAAGACTAACGCTTTGCCATCCGGCGTAGCGCTGGCGCCAAGATTCGAATCACCTTCCCATGTTACACGGCTGGCGCGGTGTGATGCTACATCTACTTTATAAATTTGCGGTCTGCCGCCACGCTCTGACGTAAAGAATACTGAGCGGCCGTCGGCACTCCATGATGGCTCAGTATCGATAGCCGGATCAGAGGTCAGGCGATTCAATCGACGTGAACCAATATCAACGCTGTAGATGTCTGGTTGACCATCTTTAGACAGTACGACTGCCATAGAGCGACCATCTGGCGACCATTCTGGCGCGCCATTAATACCAGGCAGCGCAATCAGCATACTACGAGCCTGAGAGTACAGATCCTGAATGAAGATAGCTGGCGTTCGTTTTTCAAAACTCACATAAGCAATTTTACGGCCATCAGGTGACCAAGATGGTGACATGATCGGTTCACGAGAGCGCAATAGCATGCGTTCGTTGTAACCATCATAATCCGCCAGCATGAGGCGGTATGGCATTGCATCGCTACGATTTACGGTAACATAGAGAATACTGGTCAGAAATGCACCGCGCTCGCCGGTCAGTTTTTCATAAACGATATCAGAGATACGGTGCGCATATTTGCGTAGCTGTTTGGCCGTCACTGTCGCTACACGGCTATCCAATATAGCGTTGCCACCTGATTTACCTTTAGCAACATCGACCAATTCGAAGGTCACTCGATATTGGCCAGCACCAGCAGACTCAATATGACCAACGACTACGGCTTCAGTTCCTAGTGCTGACCAAGTGCCAAAATTCATCTGCCCACTTTGTGCCGGTTGTTCAGGCATGGAGTTGCGACTCAACGGTGTGAATTTACCACTGCGCATCAGATCTGAGCTGACCACATTAGCCACATCTTCCGGCACAGAAGCATCTGCTTTGAAAGGAACAATTGCGACCGGACGGCCACTGTCCATACCACCGGTTACCAGAATATCCAGTTCTGCCATCGCAGACTGACTAAACCACAACCATCCTACCAATGCCATCAAGAGTTTTTTCATCTTTATTCATTTCCCGGTTGTTACAAAATCAATAATGATTGTCATTATTGGGGCTGTATTGTTGCATTTATGGTTCGTTCCGCATCCGAAGGCGGTGCTGGGAACGTCCCTATCATATTAACAGCTGTAATCCCTGCACGACAGATTGAAGGATCACCACTGCCAGCGGTCGCACTCAGAACCAGCCCATCAGGAGCCAATCTGATTTTGACAACGCAACTCTTACCTCTCATATTCTGATCAATCAGCATGCGCTGCTCGATCATATTAGCAACCTTGTCTCCATAACCAGGATCGCCGCCACCTGAGCCCCCCGGCCCGGCAGAAGTCGATGGTTTAGAGCTGTTGCCTGACGGCCCTGCTGCTGCACCACCAATATCCTCACTCAATAGTTCGTCTTCGAGCTTACTGGCATCGGCGGCATCTCGTTTGGCTTTTTCTTTAGCTGCTTTTGCCTTATCCGCTTTCTCTTTGGCGTCTTTAGCTGCTTTCTCTTTCGCTTCTTTTAGCGCTTTTTCTTTGGCCTCTTTGGCTTCTTTAGCTGCTTGTTCTTTAGCTTCCTGATCAGCTTTTTTCTTCTCTTCGAGTTTCTTTTCTTCTTCTAATTTTTTCTTCTCTTCAAGTTTTTTCTGCTGTTCAGCTTTTCGCGCAGCTTCTTTTTCATCTGCTAGTTTTTTCTCTTCTTCTAATTTTTTCTTTAACTCTTCTTTTTTCTTTTTCTCTAAACTAATTTTCTTCTCAGCTTCAATTTTTTGTTTTTCAACTTCAAGCTTACGCTCTTTCTCTTTTGCTTCTTTTTGCTGCTGCTTCTCTTTTTTCAGGCGAATCGCATTTTCAAGTTTTTCTTGACGAGCAGCTTCTGCAGCAGCTTGTTTTGCTTCTGCCTGCTCTTTTGCTTCTTCTAATTTCTTGGTTTTTTGCTGTTTAACAAATTGTTTATGTTGATCAAATTTCAATTGATCAATAACAACTGCATTCACAATACCGCCACCGCCGCCACCGCCACCAGCTGGGCGCTTTGGCTTATCCAGATTCCATTTCAGAATGAACATCAGGATCAGCAATGCGTGCAGTATGATAGAAATGACTATCGGACCGCTCATGCCTCGTTTCACGACGCCACTACTCCGCTTATTTTTTCGTATCGACTGAGTCAGTCATTAACCCAACGTTTTCTACACCAGCGTCTTTCAGTGCCGCCATCAGCTGAACAACAGCGTCATATTGCACTTCTTTCGCACCAGCAACGACGACCGGGCTATTCGGATGAGTTTTATGGTATTCAGAGACGACCCCGGCTAATTCAACCAAATCAGCCATGTCTTTTTCTTCTTCCGAGCCCAGCATCAATGAATAGTGACGATCTTTATCAACCTGCGCGATAACTGGAGGCTCACTGTCGTCTGACAGTGGCTGAGAATCTGTCTGCGGCAGATCAACTTTAACGCTCTGCATGACCACAGGAGCCGTGGCCATGAAAATGATCAGCAATACCAGCATAACGTCGATATAAGGTACGACGTTAATCTCGGCGACAGCGCGTTTTTTGCTACGTTTGTTGACGTGCATTATTACTCACCCTTGCTGCCGAGCTGGCGGTTCAGAATAGTAGAAAACTCGTCCATAAAGTTGAAATAAGCACTGTCTAAGCGTTCAACTTTAGTGGCAAAACGGTTGTAAGCCACAACGGCTGGGATCGCAGCAAACAGACCCATTGCTGTTGCGATCAACGCTTCTGCTATTGGAGGCGCCACCATTGCTAACGAAGCATTTTTTACCGCCGATAATGCGATAAAAGCATGCATGATCCCCCATACGGTGCCGAACAGACCGATATACGGACTGATAGAGCCGATAGTTGCCAGCACTGGCAGATGGGTTTCCAGTTCATCAATTTCACGAGATACCGAAACACGCATGGCACGGTAGGTGCCATCCATGATCATTTCTTGATTTTTTAAGCCGCTGTTATGTAAACGGGCAAACTCTTTGAAACCAGAAAAGAATACTTGTTCTAATCCACCTAATTCATCACGGCGATTAGCACATTCCTGATACAGACGATTCAAATCGATACCCGACCAGAAACGCTCTTCAAACTGCTCAGAAACAAAACGGGCATTTTTTAAAATTTTGGTACGCTGCACAATGATTGCCCAAGAAGCAATCGACATAGATAACAGGATCAACATTACGATCTGCACCAGCGGACTGGCTTGCAGAATAAGGTTGGTAAATGACATTTCAGCTGGTTGCACGAGCAATCACTCCACTAACATCTTCAGGAATAGCAATAGGTTTCATAACAGAAACTCTGACACAGGCGATAATCACCTCTGCAGAGACAATAATCCGATTTTGTTCATCCACAATTTCTTGTGTGAACATCATCGAAGCTCGTTTTAACTGTGCCACACGGCAAGAGACCGTCAACAATTGGTTAAACCGTGCCGCATTGCGGAATTCAATATCGATATGGCGCACAACAAACGCTACATCCAGTTGCAACAGGTGATCTTGTTCGATCCCTAATTGCCGCAACCATTCTGTGCGTGCACGTTCTAGAAATTTCAGATAATTCGCGTTGTATACAATGCCGCCAGCATCGGTGTCTTCATAATAGACCCGTACTGGCCAGCTAAACTCTGAGTTGACCATCGAGCTCAATCCCGCAGTCATAAGACGTGCATAATATACCGCAGCAAGATTCCGGAAAGAAGGTGATCTTGCTCACTTTATTTTTTAGTTGCCAGTTAAACAGTAGTTTTGTTATTCCTCGAATAAAAAAGCCGCCTATCTGAGGCGGCTTTTGATCAATCTGAATAACTATTCGTCGTTAATGCGACGATCCAGATTTTCAGTATGTTCCAACCACAGCGCATTGATAATGCCGAAAGCACAAGCCAACAGCACGCCCAGAACCCATGTGAAATACCACATAAAAACTCTCCTAGTAGACTGAGTGCTTGTTCTTTTCTACAAATTGGCTGCTAACACGACCGAACATTTTGACATAAGTCCAGATGGTGTAGCCCAACACAATAGGCACGAAAATAGCTGCTGCAAAAGTCATGACGGTCAGTGTATTTTGCGATGAGGTCGCATCCCACATGGTCAGACTTTGTGCTGGATTCAAGCTAGATGGCATGATGAACGGGAACATTGAGAAGCCTGCCGTCAGGATCACACCCGCAATCATCAGTGATGAGAACAGGAAGGCAAAGCCAGCCCGATCAAAACGTGCCGCCAGAATGGTCAATACCGCCATAGCTAAACCAACCAACGGTGCAGCCATCATCCATGGATACTGAGAATAATTCTGCATCCAGGCACCTGCTGAAACAGCAACGTCTTTGTTCAGTGGATTAGACGCCGCTTCTGTACCAGCAAACTTGACGATGGTATAACCATCAATACCATTTGCAACCCAGTACCCGGCAACCGCAAACAATACAAATGTCAGCAATGCCGTCAGCATGACCGTTTTACGGGCACGATCTTGCAGTTGGCCTTCTGTTTTCATCATCAACCAGGTAGCGCCCTGCGTGACGAACATAAACAGACTGACCAGACCTGCCAGCAGACCGAATGGGTTTAATAATTGGAAGAAGTTACCTTCATAGGTAGTGCGCATCATGCTGTCAACGCTGAATGGTACACCTTGCAGCAAGTTACCAAACGCCACACCGATGACGGTTGGCGGTACAAAACCACCGATGAATAAGCACCAGTCCCAACTACTACGCCAGCGAGGGTTTTCCAGTTTAGAACGATAATCAAAGCCAACCGGGCGGAAGAACAGCGCCATCAGCGTCAGAACCATCGCAATGTAGAAACCGGAAAACGCCGTTGCGTACACCATCGGCCAGGCAGCAAATAAAGCGCCACCAGCGGTAATCAACCACACCTGATTACCATCCCAGTGTGGTGCAATGGTATTAATCATGACACGACGTTCGGTGTCAGTTTTACCCAGGATAGGCAACAGCGTGCCTACCCCCATATCAAAACCGTCAGTTACGGCGAATCCGATCAGCAGCACGCCAATCAAAACCCACCAAATCAGACGCAATACTTCGTAATCAAACATGATGGCTTCCTCTTATGCCTGCTCTGTTTCATAGAAATATTTACCCGTTTTTAAGCTGCTCGGACCTTTGCGGGCAAACTTAACCATCAGGTACATTTCAATGACCAGTAATACGGTATAGAACGCGCAGATACCAATCATGGAAAATAGCAGATCACTGGTTGATAGAGTCGATGCGGACAGATAGGTTGGTAATACTTCACCGATAGTCCATGGCTGACGACCGATTTCAGCCACGATCCAGCCTGCTTCAATCGCGATCCATGGTAATGGGAGACCCCACAGCAATGCTTTCAGCAACCAAGTCCGTTCACCGATGCGATGACGGCAGCTGTCGATGAATGCGATACCGATCAACAACAACATCAGTACACCGGCACCCACCATGGCACGGAATGAGTAGAAAATAGGTGCTACTGGCGGAATAGAATCTTCTGCCGCCATCTTGATCTGCTCTTCAGTGGCATCCACGATATTTGCAGTATATGGGCTCAACAACAGGCCATATCCCAGATCAACTTTGATTTCTTTAAATTTAGCCAGATTTTCTGGTGTTTTTTCACCAGCTTGCAGCGTCTTCATCAGCGCATAAGCCTGAATACCATTACGAATACGTTTTTCGTTCTGAGCAATCAGATCTTTCAGGCCGGTAATTTCTTCATCAATAGAACGTGTAGCAATAATACCTGCTACATACGGTATTTCGATGGCGAAATCAGTACGTTGTTCTTTCTGATTTGGAATACCAAATGCTGTGAATGGTGCTGGTGCAGGATGCGTTTCCCACTGTGATTCGATAGCTGCCAGTTTCGCTTTCTGCACATCACCCAGCTCATATCCTGATTCGTCACCCAGTACTATAACTGACAGGATCGACGCCATACCAAACGCAGCGGCAATAGCAAAAGAACGGCGCGCGAACGGAATATCACGCTTTCTTAGCAAGTAGTATGAAGAGATACTCAGTACAAACATGGCACCGCAGGTATAACCAGCAGCCACAGTGTGTACGAATTTAACCTGAGCAACCGGGCTGAAAACCAGATCAGCAAAACTGACCATTTCCATGCGCATGGTTTCAAAGTTAAATTCAGAACCTACCGGGAATTGCATCCAGCCGTTGGCAACCAGGATCCACAGTGCTGACAGATTAGTACCCAATGCCATTAACCAGGTAGAAGTCAGATGCTGAACTTTACTCAGACGATCCCAGCCAAAGAAGAACATACCAACGAAGGTCGATTCCAGGAAGAACGCCATCAAGCCTTCAATAGCTAATGGTGCACCGAACACATCACCCACATAGTGGGAATAATACGACCAGTTAGTACCAAACTGAAACTCCATGGTCAGACCAGTGGTCACACCCAGAGCAAAGTTAATACCAAATAATTTACCCCAGAACTTGGTCATGTCCTTATAGATCGGGTTGTTGGTCATCACATACACTGATTCCATTATTGCCAGGATGAACGTCATCCCGATCGTTAATGGAACAAACAGGAAGTGATAGAGCGCTGTAGCGGCAAATTGAAACCGCGACAGATCAACCACAAGTTCATTGATCATGATTATTCCTCATCAATAGTGACATTGTTGGCAAACTCCGACGGCTGGAATGTGGAGTTGCTATGCTAATGTTGTATTTCTAGTAAATGTTATACTATTTGACACAAATTTGGATCATTTTTGCCATAAATGTAGTTAAAACTTGGCGTTATAGCGAAGATTGAAGGATGAAAATAATTCTTATATTTAACAAACCGTTAAACAATATTCATCTTCATTATTGTAAATCACCTCTTTCACTTAAGATAACCTTAAGTTCTTTTCATTGATTTATCTCAACAAAAAAAGGAATTATTTTCTATAAATATGCGAAGGCATTCGCGTATTTATAATATTTAGCAGCATTTAATTATTAACAATATTTTAACAAACAAAAATATTGCTAATAATCCGTCGAATTAACATGACGTGAAATGAATAACAAAAAGCGAGTCAGGCTTAAGCCTGACGCTCTGGCGTGGTCAGACCAAAATGAAGGTAGGCTCTGGGTGTGGCGATTCGACCACGTGGAGTGCGTTGTAAAAAGCCCTGCTGAATGAGATAAGGCTCGAGTACATCTTCAATCGTTTCTTTTTCTTCGCCGATCGCGGCGGCCAGATTTTCAACCCCCACCGGACCACCTAAGAATTTATCAATGATCGCCAGCAACAGCTTGCGATCCATATAATCAAAACCAGCGTTATCGACATCCAGCATATCCAGAGCTTGCGCGGCAATGTTATCGGAGATATGGCCATTGGCACGGATCTCGGCAAAATCACGCACCCGACGCAGTAGACGATTTGCAATACGCGGTGTACCCCGTGCACGCTTAGCGATTTCAAACGCGCCTTGTTTATCCAGTGATAAACCCAGCACATCAGCACTGCGACCGACGATATGCGCCAGATCTTCCACTTTATAAAACTCAAGGCGTTGCACAATACCAAAACGATCACGCAGTGGCGATGTCAGTGATCCGGCACGGGTAGTCGCACCAATCAGAGTAAATGGCGGTAATTCTAATTTGATCGAGCGCGCAGCGGGCCCCTCACCGATCATGATATCCAGCTGGTAATCTTCCATTGCCGGATAGAGCACTTCTTCTACCACCGGGCTCAAGCGATGAATTTCATCAATAAACAAGACATCGTGAGGTTCGAGATTAGTCAGTAATGCAGCCAGATCGCCGGCACGCTCCAATACTGGGCCGGAGGTGGTTTTGATATTCACTCCCATCTCATTGGCAATGATATTGGCCAAAGTGGTTTTACCTAAACCCGGCGGGCCGAAGATCAAGACATGATCGAGCGCCTCACTGCGACGACGAGCCGCTTCGATGAAAATCTCCATCTGCGAGCGCACCTGATCCTGCCCCTGATAATCAGCCAGCAGTTTGGGCCGGATCGCACGATCCAGTTGTTCATCTTCGGTGATTGCAGCAGGAGCAATCAGGCGGTCGGCTTCAATCATGATCTAATAGCTTCCGTTACAACATGGCGCGCAGTGCTTCACGAATGACATTTTCAACTGTCATCTCGGGTTTCATTACTTTACTCACCACCAGACTGGCCTGCTGTGGTTTATAGCCCAAAGATAACAAGGCGGCGACAGCTTCCGATTCAACGGTATCGGCCGGTGCAGCGGTGGCAGCATTATCTGTCGGTGCAGCATCGGTGTAGGGAGTGAACAGATCATGGCCATTCCAGCCCTTGAGGCGATCTTTCATTTCCACGATCAGACGTTCGGCCGTCTTTTTACCTACCCCCGGTAGTTTCACCAGTGACGAGACATCTTCGCGCTCAACACAGGCGACAAACTGGTTCGCCGACATGCCGGACATAATTGCCAACGCCAGTTTAGGGCCAACGCCATTGGCTTTCAGTAACTCACGAAACAGCATGCGCTCTTGGCGAGTATTAAAACCATACAGCAGCTGCGCGTCTTCTCGCACCACAAAGTGGGTAATGATGGTGGCTTCCTGCCCGACAGCAGGTAGCTCGTAGAAGCAAGTCATCGGCAATTGGAGTTCATAACCCACGCCGCCAACATCCAGCAGAATTTCCGGTGGGGATTTCTCGATAATGATGCCATGCAGTCTGCCAATCACGCGCTTGCTCCTTCGATATAATTATCGCGCTAGCATAATAAATAACTGGATGAACATCCAGTTATTCGGTGGATTATCGCAGGCGACCACGCACGGTGCCCTGCACTTTTCCCGCCATCCGCAGTAATGTGTGTTGGGTGTGTGTATGGCACAAGGCGACCGCCAGTGCATCCGCCGCATCGGCTTGTGGACAGGCCGGTAATTTCAGTAACTGCTTCACCATGTGCTGCACCTGCTCTTTATCGGCGGCACCGGTGCCAACAACCGATTGTTTAACCTGACGGGCAGAATATTCGGCAACCGGTAAACCCGCATTCACCGCCGCGACAATCGCACTGCCCCTCGCCTGCCCCAGTTTTAAAGCTGAATCAGGGTTTTTCGCCATAAAGACCTGCTCGATGGCAAAGAGATCGGGTTTGAATTGCAAAATGATTTCGCTAATACCGTCGTAAATTTGTTTTAATTTATCGGACAATTGCTCGCCACTGGTACGGATACAACCAGACCCAAGGTATTCCACCTTGCCCGCCTGTTGTCGGATCACGCCATAACCCGTAATACGCGACCCCGGATCAATACCCAGAATAATTGTCATACCAACCACTTATAAAAATAATGAAGAAGAAAACAGTCGCAGCCTAACACGGTAGGAAAAAGCTGCACTAACAAAAAAGGGAGCCGAAGCTCCCTGTTCCTGTCATATGACAGCGGTAACGCAGACTGGAAGCATTATTCCAGTGTGGCTGCTACTTCATCAGAAATAGTACCGTTGTGATAAACCTCTTGTACGTCATCCAGATCTTCCAGCATATCGATCAGACGCAGTAATTTCGGTGCATCATCAGCAGTCAGATCTACTTCGGTGCTAGGGATCATACTGACATTGGCATTGTCTGGTTTGAAACCAGCCGCTTCTAATGCATCCAATACAGTACCGAATTCAAATGGCGAGGTATAAACGTCGATAGAACCATCATCGTTGGTTTCAACGTCATCAGCGCCCGCTTCCAACGCTGCTTCCATCAATGCATCTTCATCAGCGTTGGCAAAAGAGATAATACCTTTTTTGGTAAACAGATAAGCCACTGAGCCATCAGTACCCAATGCACCGCCGCTTTTACTGAACGCATGACGCACACCAGCAACCGTACGGTTACGGTTGTCGGTCATACATTCAACCATCACTGCAGTGCCAGCCGGGCCGTAACCTTCATACACCAGAGTTTCTAATTCAACGCCATCGTCACCACCCGCGCCACGTTTGATCGCACGATCCACAGTGTCGCGAGTCATGTTGATAGACAGTGCTGCAGCAACAGCCGCACGCAGACGTGGGTTAGAACCACCATCCGGGCCACCCAGACGCGCTGCCGTAGTAATTTCACGGATCATTTTAGTAAACATTTTACCGCGTTTCGCATCTTGCGCTGCTTTGCGGTGTTTAATGTTGGCCCACTTACTGTGACCTGCCATAACTCTCTCCCGATAAAAATTAACGCTGAATTTATCAGCTAAAATCAGCGGGTAACGTGGTGACAGTAGCATTCCCGTCACAAAAGCCGCGTTACCCGAAAAACAAAAACTTATTCGGCAGCTTTCACCGTGGTTTGAATGGCCAGCTCACCCAGTTGTTGCTGATTAGCAAAACTTGGCGCGTCAGTCATCAAACATGCAGCAGCGGTGGTTTTCGGGAACGCAATCACGTCACGAATGTTGTCGCTGCCAATCAACAGCATGGTCAGACGATCGAGACCGAAAGCCAGACCGGCATGCGGTGGCGTACCGAATTTCAGCGCATCGAGCAGGAAACCGAATTTCTCTTTTTGTTCTGCTTCACTGATGCCGATGGCACGGAATACCGTCTGTTGCATGTCATTACGGTGAATACGCACTGAACCACCACCCACTTCGTAGCCGTTAATGACCATGTCATAAGCGTTAGCGTAAGCGGCTAATGGGTCAGCTTCCAGCTGGGCTGGCGTGAAATCTTTCGGTGCGGTGAATGGGTGATGCATCGCGGTTACGCCACCTTCACCGTCTTCTTCAAACATTGGGAAATCAACGACCCACAATGGTTTCCAGCAGTTTTCCACCAGATCCAGATCGCGACCCAGTTTCAGACGCAGTGCACCAATGGCGTCACACACCACTTTTTTGCTATCCGCGCCGAAGAAGATGATATCGCCATCTTGAGCGCCAGTGCGGGCCAGAATTTCACGCACGATCTCGTCGTTCAGGAACTTAGCCACGGGCGATTGCACACCTTCCAGACCATTTGCTGCCTGATTGACTTTCATCCATGCCAGACCTTTCGCGCCATAGATAGCCACGAACTGGGTATATTCGTCGATCTGTTTGCGTGACAACTGAGCACCGCCTGGTACACGCAGTGCAGCCACACGACCTTTCGGATCATTCGCTGGGCCTGCAAACACCGCAAACGCCACGTCTTTCAGCAGATCAGCGACATCGACCATTTCCATCGGGTTACGCAGATCAGGCTTATCAGAACCGTAACGACGCATCGCTTCGTCAAAGGTCATGATTGGGAATTGGCCCAAATCAACGCCAATCACATTCTGCCACAGACCACGGATCATGTTTTCCATCAGTTCACGCACTTGATCGGCGTTCAGGAATGAGGTTTCCACGTCGATCTGGGTGAATTCTGGCTGACGGTCAGCACGCAGATCTTCATCACGGAAGCATTTCACGATCTGATAATAACGATCAAAACCCGACATCATCAGCAGCTGTTTAAACAGCTGTGGTGATTGTGGCAGTGCGTAGAATTTGCCTTTATGCACACGGCTTGGCACCAGATAGTCACGCGCACCTTCCGGTGTCGCTTTGGTCAGCATTGGCGTTTCAATATCGAGGAAACCGTGCTCATCCATATACCGGCGCACAAAGCTGGTGATGCGCGCACGGGTTTTCAGTGACGCAGCCATTTCCGGGCGACGCAGATCCAGATAGCGGTATTTCAAACGCTGTTCTTCGGTGTTGGTCTGGTTGAAATCCAGTGGTAACGCTTCTGAACGGTTGATGATCTCTAAACCATGCGCGAACACTTCGACTTCACCCGTCGCCATATCTTTGTTGATCTGGCTTTCTGGGCGCGCGCGTACTGTACCAGTGACACGAATACAGAATTCATTACGCAGTTCTGATGCCAGTGCGAATGCTTCCGGCTGATCCGGATCGAAAAACACCTGAATGATGCCTTCGCGGTCACGCATGTCGATAAAAATCAGCCCGCCCAAATCGCGACGGCGATGAACCCAACCACACAGGGTTACAGTCTGATCGACATGGCTACTTGTCACCTGACCACAGTAAATGCTACGCATGATTTATTCCTTTACTGAATTTATATCTCCGGCATTCCGGAGATTCATTTAATTATTCGCCAGCAGCCGGACAGCTCGCGCATCCGCCTTGTGCTGAGTCGCAACTTGCCAGATTCTTTTTAGTGCCGGTTTTGAAATCTGTTTCATACCAGCCACCGCCTTTCAGGCGAAATCCCGGTGCGGACAGCAGTTTTTTCAGGGCGGCCTGAGAACAAGCCGGACAATCCACCAGCGGTGCATCAGACATTTTCTGCAATTTCGCAAGCTGATGACCACAATGAGTACACTCGTACTGATACATTGGCATAATGCTAAACCTACGATTGATCCACAAAAGACCGGGTATTATAGAGGAAAGTCGGCGCGCTGATAACTAGCCGACGCAGGGATTCCCACGCTTGATCGACAGGAAAGATGTGAATTCTGGTCAGGTTAAAGCTGCAAATATAGTCAGTACCTGACTAACCAAGTAGAATACTGCGTCTTTGTTAATAGTGAGTCAGCTAACAATCCATGAGCAAGAAACTGCATATCAAAACCTGGGGCTGCCAGATGAACGAGTACGACTCGGCCAAAATGGTAGATTTGTTGACCAGTTCACTGGGTTATGAAACCACCGAGCTTCCGGAAGAAGCTGACCTGCTGGTATTGAATACCTGTTCTATTCGCGAAAAAGCGCAAGAAAAACTGTTCCACCAGTTAGGACGCTGGAAAGAACTGAAAAAGAAAAATCCGGAGCTGGTGATCGCTGTCGGCGGTTGCGTGGCATCGCAGGAAGGTAAAGCGATCCGCTCTCGGGCACCGAATGTCGATGTAGTGTTTGGCCCGCAAACCCTGCACCGTCTGCCGAACATGATCAAGCAAGTGAAAGCCGGTCATGGTGCTCAGGTCGACGTGTCGTTCCCGGAAATCGAGAAATTCGACAACCTGCCAGAGCCGCGAGCCGAAGGCCCGACTGCCTATGTTTCCATCATGGAAGGTTGTTCCAAATATTGTACTTACTGCGTGGTGCCTTATACCCGTGGTGAGGAAGTCAGCCGCCCGTTAGATGATGTGCTGTATGAAATTGCACAACTGGCAGAGCAAGGCGTGCGTGAAGTGAATCTGCTGGGGCAAAACGTGAATGCGTATCGCGGTGCGAACCACGATGGCAGCATCTGTAGCTTTGCTCAGTTGTTGCGTATGGTGGCGGCGATTGATGGCATCGACCGTATCCGTTACACCACCAGCCACCCGATTGAATTCACCGACGACATTATCGAAGTGTATCAAGACACACCTGAGCTGGTGAGTTTCCTGCATCTGCCGGTACAAAGTGGTTCGGACAAGATCCTGTCGATGATGAAACGTCCGCATACCGCGCTGGAATACAAATCGAAGATCCGTAAGCTGAAAGCCGTGCGCCCTGACATTCTGATCAGTTCTGACTTTATCGTGGGTTTCCCCGGTGAAACCGATGACGATTTCGCCAAAACCATGAAACTGATTGAAGAAGTGCAGTTCGATACCAGCTACAGCTTCATCTTCAGCGCACGCCCTGGTACACCGGCTGCCGATATGCCTGATGATACGCCGCTGGATGTAAAAAAGGAGCGTCTGTATCACTTGCAGCAAACCATCAACAATCAAGCAATGCTATACAGCCGCCAGATGCACGACTCCATTCAGCGTATTCTGGTTGAAGGCCCATCCAGCCAGAACATCATGGAACTGCGCGGTCGCACCGAAAATAACCGCGTGGTGAATTTCGAAGGCGATGCCCGCTTGATCGGTCAGTTTGTCGATGTTCGCATTACCGAAGCGCGCCCGCATTCACTGCGTGGTGAGATTGTTCGCACTGAAGCAGAGATGGATCTGCGCCATCAAATCAAACCGGCGGAAATATTAAGTCGCCGCCCAGATGGTGTTGCCGATGAATTGGGTGTTGCCCAGTTCCGCCCATAATCACTGATTCTCTGGCCGTCGTATGACGGCCTGTTTTATAACGAGGAATACCTTGAGCCGACACATTGCCACTCTCGACCTTCATTTAGACCCCGCTGATAGCCAACGACTGGCCAGTTTATGCGGCCCGTTTGATGACAACATCAAGCAGATTGAACGTCGCATGGGTGTGGAAATCATCTATCGCAACAACCATTTCCAGATTGTTGGTAAAGGCGCTATCGCGCAAGTGGTCGCTGATCTGCTGAAACAGCTGTATGTGGAAACGCAACCTGTGCGCGGGCAGAAAGTGGTCGATCTAACACCTGATCAAGTGCATCTGGCGATCCAGCAGTGTCATATGCTGGAACAAAGTGACGACAATGAAACACCGAATGCCATTCCGTATGGCAAAGAAGTGAATATCAAAACCAAACGCGGCATGGTGAAACCGCGCTCACCGAATCAGGCGCAATACGTTAATAATATTGTCGCGCATGACATTACCTTTGGTATTGGCCCTGCGGGTACCGGTAAAACGTATTTAGCTGTTGCAGCCGCTGTCGATGCGCTGGAACGTCAGGAAGTGCGCCGTATTCTACTCACCCGCCCAGCGGTTGAAGCCGGTGAAAAACTGGGATTCCTACCTGGCGATTTGAGTCAGAAGGTCGACCCTTATTTGCGCCCGCTTTACGATGCGCTGTTTGAGATGCTGGGGTTCGAACGGGTTGAAAAACTCATCGAGCGCAACATCATTGAGATTGCGCCTTTGGCTTACATGCGTGGTCGCACCCTGAATGATGCTTTTATCATTCTGGATGAAGGGCAAAACACCACCGTGGAACAGATGAAGATGTTCCTGACCCGTATCGGCTTTAACTCGCGCGCCGTGATCACCGGTGACATCACCCAGATCGACTTGCCACGCAACGTGAAATCGGGCCTTCGACACTCGATTGAAGTGCTAAATGGCGTTGATGGGCTGTCATTTAACTTTTTCCAAGCCACGGATGTGGTTCGTCATCCGGTTGTCGCACGCATCGTGCAGGCTTACGAAAAATTTGAGCAACAAAAAATAATCGCGGAAAGCAAAACAGCGCCGCACGAGGCATCATCATGAGCATCATGCTTGATCTGCAATTAGCTTGTGCAGACAACAACGACCTGCCATCAGAAGTGCAATTTCAGCAATGGCTGGATACTGCCATCTTACCGTTTCAGCAAGAAGCGGAGGTGACAATCCGCATAGTCGATGAAGCCGAAAGCAATGATCTGAACCTCACCTACCGCGGCAAAGACAAACCGACGAATGTGTTGTCGTTTCCCTTCGAATGCCCACCCGGCGTAGAAGATTTTCCCTTGCTAGGTGATTTAATCATTTGCCGGCAAGTGGTAGAACAGGAAGCGAGCGAGCAACAAAAAACACTGGAATCGCACTGGGCCCACATGGTTATTCATGGCAGCTTGCATTTACTCGGTTATGACCATATAGAAGATGCTGAAGCCGAAGAGATGGAAGCGCTGGAAAAAGAGTTCATGCAAGCGCTGAATTTTCCTGACCCGTATAAAGATGATGAAATTTAAGGATTAATGACATCATGAGTGATGAGCACCCTCACAGTAGTCACGGTTCACCGCGAAAAAAATGGCTGGAACGCTTAAGCCATCTATTTCAGGGTGAGCCGAAAGATCGTAACGATCTGGTTGAAGTAATACAGGATGCGGAAGAACGCGACGTCATCGATGAAGATACCAAAGAGATGATCGAAGGCGTGCTGGAGGTATCCGAACTGCGCGTACGCGATATCATGATCCCCCGTACGCAGATGATCACTATCCGTCGCGATCAACCAGTATCCGCCTTTTTGCCGATGATCATTCGCTCCGCGCATTCCCGCTTTCCGGTGATCAGTGATGATAAAGATCATGTCGATGGTATTTTGCTGGCGAAAGATCTGCTGCCGTATGGTTTTGGCTTAACCGCGGAACCATTTGATTTCGAAAAAACCCTGCGCCCTGCGGTTGTAGTGCCGGAAAGTAAACGCGTCGATCGACTGTTAAAAGAATTTCAGCAACAACGCTACCATATGGCGATCGTGGTCGATGAGTTTGGTAGTGTTTCCGGTCTGGTGACGATCGAAGATATCCTGGAACTGATTGTTGGCGAAATCGAAGATGAATATGACGAACTATCGACAGATCAACCTTCGATCCGTGCGCTGGATGAACGCCGTTTCACCTTGAATGCGCTGACGCCAATCGAAGAATTCAACGAACACTTCGGCAGCCATTTCAGTGATGATGACGTCGATACCATTGGCGGTATCGTGATGCATGGCTTTGGCCACCTGCCAAAACGAGGTGATAGCATTGAGTTGTCAGGGTTTGTCTTCAAAATCCTGCAAGTTGATCGTCGCCGTCTGATCCAATTACAAGTGACTCTTCCTGAACAGCGACATAATAATGAAGTGGAATAATTCTGACGGGTTTCATCGCCCTTCGTCACAACGCGCTCTCTGGGGCGCGTTGCTGTCTGGTTTACTCTGTGGCACAGCCTTCGCGCCACTAAATTGGTGGCCATTGGCATTTATCGCCATGCTGGGCTTATTAGCCTCGCTGCATCAGCAAACTGCTGGTCGTGCATTCCGCCTGACCTGGTTGTTTGCCATGGCAATGAATCTGCCTAGCCTTTGGTGGATCCACGTCAGCATGACACAATTCGGCGGCATTTCGTTACCGGTGGCATTTGTACTGGTCGCCATGCTCTGTGCTTATCTGTCATTGTATCCCGCCATTGCCGCAGCACTCCTCAACCGCTTCTTTCCCAAAGCGGGGGCTACCCGTCTGTTATTGGCCTTCCCCGCGTTGTGGTTGCTCAGTGACTGGGCAATGGGTCACGTGATGACTGGCTTCCCGTGGATGTGGCTGGGTTATAGTCAGGTGCATACCTGGTTATCTGGTTTTGCACCTTTATTTGGAGTACAGAGTATTACGCTGGCCGTAGTTTGGTGTGCGGCAGCATGCTTGTTGTCTTGGCAACAACGCCGGATTTTATGGTTACTCCTGCCGCCATTACTGTTTGTCACCGGTTACGGCCTGCAACAAAAAGTGTGGACGCAACCCGGCAAACCAGTGAACTTCGCGCTGGCGCAAGGCAACATTCCACAGTCATCAAAGTGGGATCCCAACTTCATCAAACCGACGTTGGTTCGCTATATTGATCTAACTCGTGAAAGTAAAGGTGCCGATATTATCATTTGGCCGGAATCAGCCGTTCCGGCGTTGGAAAATGATATGCGCGAATTCATGACCAACATGGATGACACCATGCGCAGTCAGAACGCCGGCTTCATTACTGGCATCCAATATTATGATCAGTCGCTGGATCGTTATTATAACGGCGTGGTAGCAACGGGCCTGATGGATAAAGAAGGTAAGCTAAGTTATCAATATGGTCAGGGTAATCGCTGGTATAAACACCATCTGCTACCGATTGGTGAATTCGTGCCATTTGGGGATTTGTTACGCCCTATCGCACCATTTTTTGACCTACCTATGTCGTCATTTTCCCGCGGTGATGCGGTGCAGGACAACCTGTTAGCCGGTGGCTATAAGTTTGCGACCTCCATTTGTTATGAAATGGAATACTCCGATGAGTTACGCCAGAATATTCATGACGACACGCAATTTATTGTGAACGTGTCGAATGACAGCTGGTTTGGCACCTCCGGTGGCCCGTGGCAGCACATGGAGATCGCCCGGATGCGCGCAATTGAGTTTGGTAAACCAGTAGTTCGAGCTACCAATAGCGGCGTCACCGTGGTATTCGATCATCAGGGCAAAACGATTGGCATGCTGCCACAGTTTGAACAAAAAGTGCTGCGTGCTGATGTGGCACCCACCACGGGTGTTACCCCTTATACCCGTTGGGGCTCGCTGCCGCTGATTGGTTTTTGTATTGCTGGGCTTGTCATCGCTTTCTGGCAGCAAAACCGCAAGCGCGCACGTTACCTGTAATTAGATTAATTAGCAGGTCAGTCATCTGACCTGCTGCGTTCACTTAAACAAATCGTTTCAACCAAATTCTCTTAACCAAACAGAGCCGCAACATCCAACTCATCCAATTGCGCAATAACCTGATCCACACCCACCACCGAGTTTAATGAGGCATGTTTCTCTTCTGGGCCGAGCGCTACGATGTAACCTGCACCACCACGTCTTGCCGCTTCCAAGCCAGACAATGAATCTTCAATCAGTAAACATTCCGCAAATGGCACATTAATTTGTGCGGCAGCAGCCAAAAATAACGCGGGGTCTGGTTTTCCTGGGCGTGAACCATCATCAAAAACCAGTTTAGCCGGATCAAACCATTGTGCTAAATCCAGCTGCTGATAATAAAAATCGACATTTAATTTCGGTGAGGCAGTAGCGATGGTAAATGGGATCTGACGTTGTTGTAGTTGCTCTAATAGCGCAACAGCACCCGGTGAAAAACAGTAATTCTTGCCCGCTGCAATCGCCAGTTCATGATAGGTATGTTCTTTTTGTTCTATCAACGCGCTGAGTTCTATTGGCGTTAATTCGTGCCCCGAGAGATAGGTTAAGGTATGCCGATTATTCCGCCCATGCACATGCAGATCCATCTCTTCATGTGAGAATGCTTTGCCACGTAGCCGTTCCGAAAACAGTTGCCATGCTTGTTCATGCAAATGCGTATCCCACAGCAATACGCCATTAAAATCAAAAACCACACCACGCAAGTTCATGTTCGCCCCAGATGAAAAAACCTAACAATCCAAATTGCAGTGTCAGATCGTTTCTATTCTGGATTCCAGTGAGACATGCATAAAGAGCGATAGTGATCACATATTGATAATATGATTATTTGTTCAATAATTGCCGGTATAGCGACTCTTTCAGGCGCAATCGTTGCGTGGTTAAATCAGTCAATACAGTCGGGGCATCGCCGCCGTTCAGCGTCATGATCTGGGCATCGACCGCATAAAATGAAGCCAGCTGTGCTGCAAATTCAGGATCTGCATGACTTAATCGTGTAAAACGATCACTCAGATCGGGAAATTCTTCCGCCAGTGAATAAGACATCATGAGACCTCCGGATAGACAGGTCTCATGACTATAGATGATTATGGTTATTATTTAGTCAGAAAGATCACATTCCTGCACATGTTTTAACGCGGCCAGCAGCACCGATGTATCCGCACCTTTACGCGGTGCATTTTCGCTAAGATGACGGCGCCAGGCTCTGGCCCCCGGCACACCTTGAAATAAGCCCAGCATATGCCGGGTGATGTGAGATAACGTGCCTGCACCACTACTCAGATGCGCATCAATATACGGTAACATCTGCATGACCACCTCATGTCGGCTAAGGATCGGATGCCGATCCGCAAACAACTCGGCATCAACCTGTGCCAACATATAAGGATTTTGATACGCCTCGCGCCCTACCATCACACCATCAACATGCTGCAGATGCTGCTTAATTTGCTGCAAATCGGTGACACCACCGTTAATGGCAATCGTCAAATGCGGATAATCACGCTTTAGCTGATAGACCCGTTCATAGTCCAGCGGCGGAATTTCACGGTTTTCTTTCGGGCTTAAACCATTCAACCACGCCTTGCGCGCGTGCACGACAAAGGTATCACAACCCGAACTTTGTACCGTTTTGATAAAATTACAGAGAAACTCATAGGAATCAAAATCATCAATGCCAATGCGCGTTTTCACAGTAACCGGAATGTTAACTTCCGCCCGCATTGCGGCGACACAATCTGCAACCAGTTGCGCAGAAGCCATCAAACATGCGCCGAAACGACCATTTTGCACGCGATCAGACGGGCAACCCACATTCAGATTAATTTCATCATAGCCGCGCTCGGCCGCAATTTTGGCACACCGCGCTAAATCGGTAGGATCAGAACCACCCAGTTGCAACGACAACGGATGTTCTTCCTGGCTGTATTGCAGGTATTCACCTTTACCAAACAGGATCGCGCCCGTTGTCACCATCTCGGTATAAAGTAAGGTATTTTTAGTCAATAATCGGTGAAAATAGCGGCAATGTCGATCGGTCCAATCCAACATCGGCGCGATAGAAAAACGATTAAGAGAATAAGCTGCAACGCTATCGGTGGATGGTGATGAACTGAGCATGCCGACAATAACCTGTAATACGCGAAAAGGCAGAATATGGTACGTGAGAATTACAGCATTGCAACAATCCGCTACAAGCGAAAAAACAGGGAAAATACCGCTTTAATTTAACATCTGTGATAAATAATCACGTCACTAACTACCGCTTAGCAACGGGTATGTTAGAGTTTAGCTATAAGGGATGCTATCTTCATTGGTACACTCACCCGCGAAAACATGTTAATCGAACACGTTATCTTTTCTGTTATATCAATATATTTTACAGAGACGTGTCAGCAAGAGGAATATCTACAAGATGCGCGCAGAATTTGTTAATCCGTTTCTGTTATCGTTGATGAATGTAATGAGTACGATGGCTCAGCTTGAACTGAAGCCGGGTGCCCCACGAAAAAAAAGTGATGATGTCGCCCGGGGTGATGTTTCCGGATTGATCGGTATGGTCGGAGCACAAACTAAAGGTTCTTTTTCTATCACCTTTGATAAATCATTGGCGCTCGAAGTCATGCGCAGAATGCTGGGTGAAGCACCAACTAGCATTAATGAAGAAGTAACCGATATGGTAGGCGAAATTACCAATATGGTTACTGGTGGCGCAAAACGGATTTTAGGTGAAAAAGGGTATGATTTTGATATGGCAACACCCATTGTCGTCTCTGGCGCTAATCACACCATCAGCCATAAAGGTAATGCACCCAAAATTCTGATGCCTTTTGAATCTGAATTTGGTAATGCCACCATTGAAATCTGTTTTGAGTAATTTCTGACGACAACAGGGGATGTTGTATGTTTTCAAAACTATTCTTTTGGGCATTCGTAGCCTTCGTTGCCATGTTGGTTTGTTCCAAAATTAATCTGGAAACCTCCATTTACAAAGAGGAACAGAACAGCCTCGAGATCATCTTTCCACAGTGGCAAACTGAGCAGCCTTGGTTTTATTTCTACTGGACGCCAGGTATGGTGAAGTGGCATCAAGACCCACCGGAAGAAACGGCTGAAGATACAAATTCAGGCCTGCCTTCGTTTTAACCGCCGCCTGAACAAAATAAAAACGCCGACTGTTTGTCGGCGTTTTTATTTTCATTTGTATTCCATGATCACTCGCGGTGTCAGCTTGGTTATCAGCTCATAGGGTATGGTTCCTATCGCCTCAGCAACGGTTTCAACCGCCAGCCCCTCACCCCACAAGGTAACATCATCGCCAACCTGATCAACGGCGTCTGGCCCCAGATCCACGGTCAGCATATCCATTGATACGCGGCCGACTAAAGGCACGATACGGCCATTCACCAACACTGGCACCCCGCTTGGCGCCATACGTGGGTAGCCATCACCGTAACCGATAGCTACCACGCCAATTTTGGTATCTCGTGGCGACACCCACTTTGCACCATAACCCACCGGTTCGCCCTGCTTTAATACCCGCACCGCAATCAAATTGGTTTTCACGGTCATTACCGGGCGCAGACCATGGTCAATACCGGTTTTACCTTCAAACGGTGAAGCACCATAAAGCATGATGCCGGGGCGGATCCAATCTGCATGCGCGTCATGCCATTCCATTATCCCGGCAGAACTGGCTAATGAACGCTGCCCCTGGTAATCCTTGGTCAGTTGATTGAACAGCTCAATCTGTTTCGCGGTAGCCAAATTATCTAACTCATCGGCACAGCTGAAATGGGTAATAAAATTAAAGGGCTGTACCACATTGTTACATTTTGCCAACCGAGCACAGAATGCATCCACCTCTTCTGGGCGAACACCCAACCGATGCATACCGGTATCCAGTTTTACCCAAACTGTCACCGGATTCGGCAACGTCATTTGTTCCAGTGCCTGCAATTGTTCTTCGGTGTGCACGGCAGTCTGCAGATTATTCGCCGCCAAAACAGGCAGATCATCGGCACTGAAAAAACCTTCCAGCATGATGATAGGTTTCACGATCCCACTGGAACGCAAGATCAGCGCTTCTTCCAAACGAGCCACCGCATAGGCATCAGCCGAAGACAATGTTTTCGCCACTTGCACCAAGCCATGGCCATAAGCATTTGCTTTGACTACCGCAACCACTTTCGTGTTCACCGGGATCTGAGATCGGACTACCGCAAGATTGTGTTGTAATGCCTGAGAATCAATCTGCGCCGTTGCACCCTTCATGAATAATCCTTAATAATCGTCGTTAAACGCGGGGCCGGCATAATTGTCGAAACGGGAATATTGCCCCTGAAAGGTCAGACGCACTTTACCGATCGGGCCATTACGCTGTTTCCCGATGATGATTTCGGCAATGCCCTTTTCTGCACTGTCATCGTGATAAACTTCGTCGCGGTAGATAAACATGATCAAGTCGGCATCTTGCTCAATAGAGCCAGATTCACGCAGATCGGAGTTTACCGGGCGTTTGTCTGCTCGCTGCTCAAGGCTACGGTTTAGCTGAGATAAGGCAATAACCGGAATTTGCAGCTCTTTCGCCAAGGCTTTTAATGAGCGGGAGATCTCGGCAATTTCCAATGTACGGTTCTCACTGAGCGACGGCACCCGCATCAATTGCAGGTAATCGATCATGATCATACTTAAGCCACCATGTTCACGTGCAACACGCCGCGCACGCGAACGTAACTCCGTTGGGGTCAAGGCTGATGCGTCATCGATATAGAGCTGCCCTTTTTCCAGCAACAGGCCCATAGTCGATGAGAGACGCCCCCAATCATCGTCATCCAACTGACCGGTACGCACACGACCTTGTTCAATGCGGCCCAGTGAGGCCAGCATTCTCATAATGATCTGTTCAGAAGGCATTTCAAGAGAGAAGATCAGCACCGGTTTATCGCTGGTGAGGGCCGCGTGTTCACACAGGTTCATCGCAAACGTCGTTTTACCCATGGAAGGACGCGCCGCCACGATAATAAGGTCTGAAGGTTGAAAGCCGGTGGTCATCTTATCCAGATCGGAATAGCCGCTGGAAACACCGGTAATGCCGTTGTGTGGCTTATGAAACAGCGCCTCAATCTTATCGACGGTTTTTTCCAATAGTACTTTCAGCGGCTGTGGCCCTTCCGAGCTACTGGTGCGCTGTTCGGCGATTTTAAATACTTTGGTTTCGGCCAGATCAAGCAAATCAGCGGCATCACGCCCTTGCGTGTCATAACCGGATTCGGCAATCTCGTGCGCGACCGAAATCATTTCCCGCACTACTGCGCGTTCACGCACGATATCAGCATAGGCACTGATATTGGCCGCACTCGGTGTTATACGTGCTATTTCAACGAGGTAAGCAAAACCTCCAACCGCATCAAGCTGTTCATGTTGTTCCAGCTCTTCTTGCAGCGTGATCAAATCAATCGGACGGCTTTTTTCTACCAGTCTGGCCATAGACTGGAAAATCAGACGATGTGGCCGGCTGTAGAAATCCTGTTCAACCACCCGTTCACTGACCCGGTCCCAAGCCTGATTATCTAATAACAGACCGCCCAGCACCGATTGCTCCGCTTCGAAAGAGTGTGGCGGCAACTTGAGTTGTTCTACATTCTGATCTTTTTTACTGGATGACGTGGCGGGCATAAACTCGATACCAAGCAAAATAACGAACACATTATCGGACTTTTTGGCCGACAGGGAAACAGGAAGTAAGGATATAGCAGATAAAACAGGAAATGGTGCATCCGAGAGGATTCGAACCTCTGACCACTCGGTTCGTAGCCGAGTACTCTATCCAGCTGAGCTACGGATGCACATGCGCAATGGCGGTGAGGGAGGGATTCGAACCCTCGATGCAGCTTTTGACCGCATGCTCCCTTAGCAGGGGAGTGCCTTCAGCCACTCGGCCACCTCACCGTTGCGGGGGCAGATATTACTGTGCACGAAAAATAAGTCAAACAATTTTTCCGTGCTATGTGCTCATCCGTACAGGGAGTGAGCAAATTTACTCTTTTTACATCAACCAACTACAACAAAGGCGGTTTATGGCCGCCCCTATTGAGTATTATTTAATCCAGGCTCAATAAGACTGCGGCTCGTTGTCATTGTCTTTTTCAGCCTGAATGCGCATATAAATCTCTTCACGGTGAACGGAAACGTCTTTCGGTGCGTTCACACCAATCCGAACCTGATTACCTTTAACACCCAGGACGGTTACTGTGACTTCATCACCGATCATCAAGGTTTCGCCTACACGGCGAGTCAGAATCAGCATTCATAAGCTCCTTTTTTGATTCAACCAGGAGATATCCCCGGTAGTTTGTTTAATGTGCGGCTTAAAGCGCCATATTTCAAGTCTAGTTCAGGAAATCAGCCATATGAAATATTCCTGAGCTGTTTAAAATTTTTCCGTATAAAAACAACAAGCGGCATTCATAGAACGCCGCTTGTTGGTATACAGCTGCAGTCTGTAGTTACAGGCGCTCTTCCAGCCAGGCTTGTGCTGATTTCAGCGCAGCAGGCAATGCCGCCACATCAGTACCACCGGCTTGTGCCATATCAGGACGACCACCGCCTTTACCACCCACTTGCTGTGCCACCAGATTAACCAGTTCACCGGCTTTGACTTTGGCAGTTAAATCAGCAGTAACCCCCGCAATCAGGCTCACTTTGTCGTCATTGACTGCGGCCAGCAACAGAACAGCTGATTGCAGACGATTTTTCAAATCATCCAGCGTGGTACGTAGCGATTTTGCATCTACGCCATCCAATTGTGCCACCAGCACTTGCTGGCCATTGATCTGCACAATCTGAGACAGTAAATCGTTACCCGCTTGAGCCGCCAATTTGGCTTTCAGCGTTTCGATTTCACGTTCCAACAGACGGCTACGCTCTTGCATCTGGCGGATTTTGCTCACCACTGATAATGCATCGGCTTTTACAATTGCCGCGGCTTCGTCCAACTGTTCACCTAATTGATGAATATGCGCTAACGCCGCTTCACCTGCCACCGCTTCAATACGACGAACACCGGCTGCAACACCACTTTCACTGATGATTTTGAAGAAACCCAGATCACCGGTTTGTCCGGCATGTGTACCACCACACAGTTCAGTGGAGAAGTCGCTCATTTTGACAACACGGACATCATCACCGTATTTCTCACCAAACAGCGCCATCGCACCGCTGTTCTTCGCATCATCCAGCGACATCACCTGTGTCACGATAGCTGCATTTTTACGAATTTCCGCATTCACACTCTGTTCAATTTGACGCAATACTGCCGCATTGATGCCTTCAAAATGCGAGAAGTCAAAACGCAAACGATCAGGGCCAACTTGCGAACCTTTCTGTGTGACATGCTCGCCCAGTGTATTGCGTAAAGCGGCATGTAATAGATGAGTAGCTGAGTGATGTAATGCGGTCGCATTACGGCGCTTCGCATCCACTACGGCTTCTACAGTTGAACCGACGGCAAAGCTACCTTGTTCAACAAAACCTTTATGAACAATCGCCTGCCCTATTTTCTGTGTATCAGTTACAGCAAATAGCGCATCACCGGCACGCAGCAAACCTGCATCACCCATTTGACCGCCTGATTCGGCATAGAATGGCGTGTGATCTAAAACGATCAGCGCTTGTTCGCCAGTTTTTAACGTAGCTACAGATTCATCGGCCAGATAAATCGCCGTGATGGCAGAGTTACCAACGGTCTGCTCGTAACCACAGAACTCACTGGATTGTTCAATTTTCAGCTGTTTGTTGTAATCCACAGCGAAATTAGAAGCTTCTTTCGCGCGCTCACGCTGTTTTTCCATTTCCAACTGGAAAGCTGCTTCATCAATGGTATAACCACGATCACGAACCACATCAGCAGTTAAGTCAGCAGGGAAGCCGTATGTGTCATACAACTTAAAGACTACGTGACCGGGAATTTCACGCACATCGCCCAGACGTGTTAATTCTTCTTCCAACAGTGACAAACCACGATCCAGCGTGCGAACAAATTGCTCTTCTTCTTGCTTCAATACGCGTTCAACAACAGGTTGTTGGCTGCGCAAATCAGGACAAGCATCGCCCATCAATTCAACCAAGGTGGCGACTAATTGATAGAAGAAAGTATCTTTTGCGCCCAGACGACGGCCATGACGTACTGCACGACGGATGATACGGCGCAATACATAACCGCGACCTTCATTCGATGGCATGACACCATCACTGATCAGGAACGAACAAGAACGAATATGGTCAGCAATGACACGCAACGATTTATTTTCCAAATCTGTCACGCCAACAATCTTCGCTGCGTTCTGGATCAGAGCCTTGAAGATGTCGATTTCGTAGTTGGAATGCACGCCTTGCATGATCGCAGAAACACGTTCGATCCCCATGCCGGTATCCACTGATGGTTTCGGCAATGGCTCTAACGTACCATCGGCCTGGCGGTTGAACTGCATAAACACGACGTTCCAGATCTCGATGAAGCGGTCGCCATCTTCTTCTGGTGAACCCGGCGGGCCGCCCCAGATATCAGCGCCATGATCATAGAAAATTTCTGTACATGGGCCACAAGGACCAGTGTCACCCATCTGCCAGAAGTTATCTGAAGCATATGGCGCACCCTTGTTATCGCCAATGCGTACAATGCGCTCAGCCGGAACACCAATTTCGTTAGCCCAAATACCGTAGGCTTCGTCATCAGTCGCATAGACAGTGACCAGCAATTTTTCCTGCGGTAATTGCAATACTTTAGTCAGGAAATCCCATGCAAAACGGATCGCATCCTGTTTGAAGTAATCACCAAAACTGAAGTTACCCAACATTTCAAAAAATGTATGGTGACGAGCGGTATAACCGACGTTATCAAGATCGTTGTGTTTACCACCAGCGCGAACACAACGCTGGGCAGTCGTTGCACGGGAGTAAGAACGAACATCCCCGCCAAGGAACACATCTTTGAATTGGTTCATCCCCGCATTAGTGAATAACAGCGTTGGATCGTTGTGTGGCACCAGAGAGCTGGAATCGACTACCTGATGTCCCTGAGAACGAAAATACTCGAGAAACGCGGTGCGGATCTCTGATGTGGTCATTTGCATGAAAAAAACCTGCTTGCTACAAAAATGATCATGGACAATTAAATCCTGTCTGATTAATCCAATCCTGATAATTAAGCAGACAGACTTATGGTGGGCATACTGTAAAAGTTATCGCCAGTAAAGTAAAACGCTGGCGACAATAATGAAGCGAGAGAATCAGATTTCAGCTACAGGAAGGCAACGCTGAATCAAGTCTAAGGAAAAACCTTTACGTTGCAGTGCATTTTGCAGTTTATAACGAGCAGCAACATCATCCGGCAACGGCTGACGTCGTTCTAATAGTCGAAGTAACAAGGCTTGCCAATCAATCTTCGCCTCGCGGAGTGCTAACCGAATGGTTTCCTTCTCAACACCCTTTTGCTGCAATTCCAACGCAATACGCAAAGGACCATAACCACCAGAGCTACGACTTCGAATATAGCTTTCCGCAAAACGAGCATCATTCAGCCAGTTTTCTTGCAGGCAACGTTCAATGACATGTTCTATTTCGTGCGCGGGATAATACGACTTTAATTTTTGTTGTAACTCTCTGACGCTATGATCACGTCTGGCCAGCAATTTCATCGCTTTAGCCAACGGCGTTACATTTTTTTTATTGGCAGATAAATTCATGTGGTCACACTAAAATCGAGTAGGAGGCGGGATCACTCCCGCCGTCCTCTCACACCACCGTACGTGCGG
>ERZ650306.261-NODE-261-length-31518-cov-12.096749_pt1 | contig 31518 bp, 32 predicted proteins | sample MGYA00376242_ERZ650306 | MGnify/ENA primary metagenome ERZ650306 (study PRJEB26733, sample SAMN07839244) | wastewater metagenome | biome: urban; feature: wastewater treatment plant; material: waste water | place: USA: North Carolina | collected 2016-03-31 ... | reverse complement strand
CTCTTCTTATCTTATCAGCATCTTCAAAAACTTTAAATATTCTACTTTTGTCATCAGTCGTTGATGATAAATACAATGCTTTAAAGTTTGGATTGTCTGTCGTATAGTCATATTCGTATGTTTTCTTTTCAACATTAACTTTCGAAGTTCCAAATCCTACATATGTATTATTTACAAATTCTTCTCCTAAATTTTTCTCTTTATATCCAAAAAAATCAGTCTTCCTAAATGGATAATAATTACCAAAAGTTAGTCCTACAGTATTATTTCTATTGTATGCCGTTGTCTGCACTATACGATTCGATGTTTCTAACGAATTATAATCTGCATCATCTCTCTCTTTTAAATTTAGAATTTTATTATATTCATCGTAATCACTATCTATGTAATCTAGTTTTATTTTTGGTCCTTTTAAGTCTACTGAATAACTTCTTAATTTTCTAAATGAATTAATATCTCCGACGTATCCAGGGTTAATATCTTGAAAGTCCTCAATTTGTAGAGAAACTGCATAGTCATTATTTCCATTCGAATATTTTATATTTCTATACAAATCAACATCTGTTTTTCGAGGGTCTAATTCATCTTTATCAACAATTTTATCATTTATTGCTGTCAATTCTCTTAGTGCTTCTTTATTTCTCGTCCAATAATAGTCAAGATTGAATTCTCCATTTTTCCCAAGTTCTTGGTCAATTTTGAAGTCAAATGTCCCAATTCTATTATATTTTTTCACATAGCTTGGATAATCATCTTTTAATGCTACTCCATCAACTGCATACATTAAATTTGTTGTTATGTTCTTATAATTTAAGTCCCATATCCCATAACCTAATTCATAAAATTTAAGATAGTTGACATCTTTTTTTGGAGCATATTTCACTTTGTGATTTAAGGTTATATCCCATTCATTTTCATTGTTTGCAATTGGCAATACCAACCTCTTTGCATCTATACTTCCTGTGTTATATTCTCCTATTTTATAATCATTTCCAATTTTTAATGCCATTTTTTTCTTTACACTGTACTCTACATCAACAAATCCATTTAATAATGGACCTTTTTCATAGTCGAATCCCCAAATTCCAAATAATCCTCTATCTGAATCTGACCCAATATAAGGAAACAATGTTGCCCTTCTATTTGCTGGTCTTAGTGATGTTACATAATAAGGAATATTAAAGTACTCTTTCCCTTTGATATTTAGCGATATTCCTCTTGCTTCTAATTTTCTATTTGGGTATATTGTTAATTTATCTGCATCTATCTTGTAACTTGGCTCCTCAAAAGGACTAGGTGTAAACCAAGCATTATTGATTGTTATTTTACTAGGGTATTCACTTAAAGTTTCTTCTCCTCCAAAATACAGTTGTAAATTAGAGTCATATGCTTTTGAATCTTTAATTATTGCTTTTTTAGTATCTAAATCAAATTCAACTTCATTAGCTAAAACTTTTTCTGTCCCTTGTGTTAATAGTACATTTCCAGACGCTAAAATGACATTTCTATTTTCAAGCTTCTTCATATTATCAGCTCTTAAAGTAATGTCTCCATATTTTAGTATTACTCCATCTGAAGCCTCAAAGGACTCATTTTGGATATCTATTTTTGATTTTTCTGTTTCTATTTCTATCGAAACTTCTTCTCCCATAGTTTTTAGTGGGATTGATAAGAAGAATAGAAAAGACAGGAATAATTTATATTTATGCTTCATTTTTCAACCTTTTTTAACCTTCGTGTTTTTATGTATGATTAACCGATTTTATTATACCATAAAGAAATAATTTTTTAAAGGGAGTAACTGCTAATATTATTGTAAGAAATAAAAAGGTGTTAGTTGTAAATTAATACAGTTAACACCTTTGTTTTATATCATGTTATTAGTCTTTTTTTCTAGTTCTTCTTTTTGGTTCAGAATCTTTATCAAATGTTACTTTAGTTTTTGATGATGATGTTTTTGAATCAGATGATCTAGGCTTTCTTGAATCCGATGATCTTGAACTTCTTCCTTCACCATCTCTAGAACCTCTTGAATCTCCTGAATCCGATTTTCTTGAGTCTGATGATCTTGATCTTCTTGAATCTCCAGAGTCAGATTTTCTTGAATCAGATGATCTTGAACTTCTTCCTCCACCATCTCTAGAACCTCTTGAGTCTCCTGAATCCGATCTTCTTGAATCTGATCTTCTTCTGTTTCCTCCACCTCCACCAGAATCTTTGCTGCTATTAGCTTTTTCTACTAGTGGTTTTTTAGATTTATCTCTATTCAATGCTTTTATTATTTTTTCTGCTTCTTCCAAAGGTACAGTTACAAATGAATATGTTTCCATTATTTTTATATCTCTTATTTTTCTACCTGGAACTTTTGCTTTTTGATTTAACATATCAAGTAATTTTGAATTGTTATATCCACTTTTTGTTCCTAAAGCTATAAATAATCTTGTATTATCTTCAATTTTCACTCTAACATCTGCAATTTCATTGTAGCTTTCTGGTAAGAATTCATCATCGTAAACATGTCTTAATAAAGATGATAATACATGTTTAGGATCTCTTCCATCTAACATTTGTTCAGCTAAATCTTGATAACTTATGTAATCTTCCTCTTTAATGATTTCGCTTACATATGCTATTAATGCTTCTCTTTTTGCATTTATTATTTCTTTAACATTAGGTATTTTTTCTTTTTTAATATCTGTTTTTGTAACTCTTTTTATTTGTGATAATTTACTTGCTTCTCTAGGCGTTACAAAAGTTATAGCTATTCCTTTGTTTCCAGCTCTTCCTGTTCTTCCAATTCTATGTACATAAGATTCAGCTTCTCCAGGTATTGCATAGTTAATAACGTGTGTTAGGTTACTTACATCAATCCCTCTTGCTGCTACATCTGTTGCAACTAAAATAGTAAGAACTTTTTTCTTGAATAAGTCTAATGCTTTTTGTCTTAACGCTTGTGTTATATCTCCATGAATACATTCAGCATCATAGTTTCTTGCTTTTAATTTATTTGTAATCTCGTCAACTTCTGACTTAGTTCTACAAAATACTATTCCGTAGAAGTCTTGTTCGAAGTCTAGAACTCTACAAAGTGCTTCAAATTTATCTTCTTGTCTTACTTCAAAGTAAATTTGTTCTGTTAAGTTTGTAGTTAAATCCTGTTTGTCTACTTTTAAAATTTTATGCTTAGGCATAAATCTTTTTGCTATATCTAAAATTGATCTAGGCATAGTTGCAGAGAAAAATAACATTTTCTTCTCATCATTTGTTTTTTCTAGAATCATTTCTATATCTTCTAAGAATCCCATATTTAGCATTTCATCTGCTTCATCTAATACGAAATATTCTAAATTTTCAACTTTCAATACTTTTCTTTTCATTAAATCCATTACTCTTCCAGGTGTTCCTACAACAATATCAATTCCGCCTTTTAACTTTTTAATTTGTTGGTCAATTGAGGCTCCACCATATACAGCTAATACTTTAACGTTCTTTTTCCCTTTTAAAGAGTAAATCTCATCTGATACTTGGTTTGCCAATTCTCTTGTTGGCGCTAATATTAACGCTTTAACCGATCCATCTGATGCTATTGTTTCTAGTATAGGGATTCCAAAAGCTGCTGTTTTACCTGTTCCTGTTTGAGCTTGCCCTATTAAATGTGTTCTTTCTTTTAGTAACTCTGGAATTACCAATCTTTGAATTTCACTTGGTTGTTCTATCCCTTTTTTTTCTAATGCATCAAGTATATCTGCACTTAATCCATAATCTCCAAATCCTTGTTTAATCATTTTTACCGTCCTTATATTTGTTATTAAATCATTCTCGTCATTTCAAAAACTCAATAAATCTATTATATCATACTATATACAAAATATATAGTAAAATCTTTTTAAAATTTTTTGTTTTGATTTTTTCTATTGTATGCTAGTATATATTGATAAAAAATACTATGGAGAAAATATTATGAATAATTATTATGAAAGATTTTTTAGTAATTTACAAATACAGGAGGAGATAATGGACGGTATTATTTGTGTTGATGGAGTTGTAGGAGTTGGAAAAAGTACACTAGGTAAAATTCTTGCAGAAAGGTACAATTTATTCTTTTTTGAAGAACCTGTTGTAGATAACCCTATTTTAGATAAATTCTACTATGATAAAAAAAGATATAGCTTTCCCCTTCAAGTATTCTTTTTGAACAAGCGTTTCAAGATGATGAAAGAGGCTGCAAATCTCACAAATTGTATAATGGATCGTTCAATTTACGGAGATGTAATCTTCTCTAGAATGCTGATGGAAGATGGTGAAATGACTGTTGAAGAGTTTAATGTTTACGAGGAACTTTTATTCAACATGTTAGAGCATATCAAAAAACCAAAACTTATGATTTATCTTGAATCTAGTGTCGATCATGCTCTTTCTCAAATAAAAAAAAGAAGTCGTGAATATGAACTAATTGTTCCAAGGCAATATTGGGAAAGTCTTAATACTCATTACAGAGATTATTTTGACAACTACAATCTTTCGGAAATTCTAAAAATAAATGTTGATGGCCTAGACTTCTCAAACAATGAAGCTGATCGTGATTATATACTAAACTTAATAGACCAAAAAGTAAATTCTCTAATATAAAATAAATTAAAAACTCCATACGACCAAATATGGAGTTTTTTGTATAAAGGCTTATTATTTATTAATCAAGTACTGTTATTGTGTGATTAGTTACTATTTCTTCTTAGAATTTTCAACTTTCAATTCACAAATATATTGGAAATCTTCCCAGCTTACAAATTCTTTCTCTACTGTCTTTAATTTGATTTTTGTTTTTTTGTAAAATTCATCATATGTCATTTTTTTATCTTCTCTTACTTTCTTGTATTTACGTACTAGATAATCATTTTTTATATACTTCATGTCGACACAAGCACCCTTTCTTCTTCATAAACTCCTTTTTTAGTATTTGACTATCAATTCCCATAAATAATTTCTCTTTATACACCTTTTGTACAATTACTTATATTTAGTATACATTTTTACTGTTTTTTTTTCAACAATTTTTTTATTAGTTTATTTTAATAAACTTCTATATTTTTTATACATAACTGTAACTCATTATTTTGATATTTTTCTTGTTCAAATTCACATGATAAATATTTTTTTGCACAATCAGCAAATACAGTTACAATTACTGGTATTTTCCCCGTTTCATCTTTATACTTTTTAGCTAATTTAAGTGCACCTAATAAATTTGCACCTGATGAAATTCCTACAGATAGTCCTTTTTCAGCTATTTTTTTTGATATTAAATAACTTCTTTCGTCACAAACAGTTACAATTCCATCATATTTATCTACATCTATTAAATCTGGGACAAATCCATCTCCAATTCCCTGGATCATATGTCTTGGATTTGAGACCCCTTTTGTTGTAAGAGATTGCGATTTAAAAGGTTCTAATAAATATACTTTCGTATCTAGCTTGTTCTCTTTCACGTATTCATTAATTCCTGCACATGTTCCACCAGAACCAACTCCTGCAACAAAAACTTCAGGACTTTTTCCTAACTCATTTAATTGTTGGTGTATTTCTTTAGCGGTTGTTTCCTTATGTGCTTGCATATTTTCAGTGCATGCAAATTGATTTGGGTAGAAATATCCATTTTTTTCATATTCTTTAGCAATCTCAACTGCATCAATAAACCCATTTTCTCCAGTTGTTAATTTTAGTTTGGCTCCATACAATTCAAGCAATTTATAACGCTCTTTTGATAACCAATCCGGTAATACTATTGTTATTTCATGTCCTAAATATGCTGCTAATGCGCTCATTGCTATTCCTGTATTTCCACTACTCACTTCTACAATTTTTGTTCCTTCTTTTATTTTTCCTGTTTCATATCCTCGCTTGAAAACATAATATGCAAGTCTATCTTTTATTGAGCCAGTCATTTGAACAGGTTCATATTTTGAATACACTTCATAATTCTCTTTCATATACTCTACATCTAATCTAATCAATGGTGTGTTAAAGTACATTTTTTTTATTCTTTCTAATTTTTCTAATTGTTTCTCAACAAAATTACTATTCATATCCATTATCTAATATCTCTCCTAATCAAAAATTCACTATTACTTACTGTAAAATATTCTTGCTAACTCTTTTAAATCATATATATCCGAAACTCCACACATTTCTCTAACGGAATGCATTGCCAACATTGGAACCCCTAAATCTACTGAATCAACATCTAGATGTGTTGATGAAATAGGCCCAATTGTTGATCCTCCTATTTCTTTTGAGTTATTTACAAAAATTTGTGTTTTTATGTTTGTATCTTTTAGCAACTGTTTTATAACGCCTATCGAATATCCATCTGATGTATATCTTTGGTTAGCACTAACTTTTATTGCGACTCCTTCGTTTAATTTTACTCTATTAGTAGGATCTGTCTTTTCTAAATGTGCTGGATGTGCTGCGTGTGCTCCATCTGCTGATAATAAAAATGAATTGTATAATGCTTGAAGAAAGTCATTTCTATCGTAATCAAGTGCTCCGTAAATTCTTTCTAATATATTTGATAAATAGTTAGAATCTGCACCTTGTTTTGTGGAACTTCCTATTTCTTCATTATCAAATCCGACAAATACATTTATTTGATCTTCATTTGCTGCTTCGATAAGTCCTATTATCCCTGTGTAAACAGATGCTAAATTGTCTATTTTAGGAGCTGACACAAATTCTTCTTCCATCCCAACTAAGCTTCCCTTTTCAAATGCATATAAAAAAAGATCGTAATCTAATATATCCTTTATATCTACATTTGAATCTTTAGCTACCATATTAATTAGATAATTTTCTTTTTTGAATGCAGAATCTATACTCTTAAGTATCGGTAACGTGTCATTTTGCTTATCTACTTCGACACCTCTATTTACTTCTCTGTTCTGGTGAATCGCAAGATTTGGTATAGTTAATATGGGTCTATCTACTTTTATATTTATCGTTTTTGGTGTAAATACATTTTCCGATTTTACAACTAATCTCCCCGCTACAGATAATGGTCTATCAAACCATGTATTAAGTATTGGACTCCCGTATACTTCTGTATTTATCTTCAATAAATTTTCAGTTGTCATTTCTGGATTATGCTTTATTCTAAATCCTGGTGAATCTGTATGTGATCCAAATATTCGAAATCCATTTTTCTTACACTTTTCTTTATCAAAATCCTTACCTACAGTAAATGCAACTATAGTTGAGTTTGTTCGTTTAATATAATATTTTCCGCTTTTTTTTATGTTCCACTCTTCTTTAGGATTTAATCTCTCAAATCCTTCTTTATCCAGTATGTCAGAGCAATTTTTTACAACATGGTATGTGCTTGCACTTGCATCTATGAACTTCAACATTTCTTGTGAAAATATTTTTGATTTATTATCTATCATGCTTTCTCCTAACTATATAATCTTATATTCCATATATTTTTCGATATTTCTCTTTCAAGTAGTTTATGTAATAATCTGGATTGAATGCCTCTCCAGTTGCTAGTATTAATAATTCATTCGGTGTTTTTGATTTACCAAATTTATGGATTTTGTCTTTTAAAAATGAATTTATATTATCAAAATTTCCATTTGATAAATTTTCTTCTATACTGAACTCTTTATTCATTGAATTGTAAATTTGTGCTGCATATGCACTCCCTAGTGCGTATGATGGAAAGTATCCAAATAACCCTGATGACCAATGAACATCTTGCAAGATTCCTTCAGAATTTGTTGTAGGCCTCACTCCAAGAAATTCTTCGTACATATCGGCCCATTTATTTGCTAAATAATCGATGTATTCTGAACTTTCTATTTCATCAAGATTTGAAAATATTTCCTTTTCTAATTCATATCTAATCATTATATGTATTGGGTATGTTAACTCATCGGCTTCAATCCTTATTAGTGATTTACTTACTGTATTCACTATTTTATAGAAATCCTCTACTTCTATTCCTTTAGATCTGACATCAAATAATTCATCAAACTTATTAAAAATATTTTTCAAAAAATTGATGTTTCTTCCAAACATATTTTCAAATATTCTTGACTGTGACTCATGAATACCCATTGAAGTTCCTTCACCTAAAACTGTTTCTGATACGATATCATCTATTTGTTGCTCATAAATAGCGTGTCCACCTTCATGAATTGTCGAAAAGATAGAGCTTAGTATATTCTTTTCGTAGTAATGAGTTGTTATTCTTACATCTTTATTATTAAAATTAAGAGTAAATGGATGTTCACTCTCCTTTATAACACCTTTATTAAAATCAAATCCTATAAGCTCAGCAATATATTTAGAAAATTCTTTTTGCTTATCTATATCAAATGTTAATTCTTTGAATTTATTCAGATTTTCTTTAACTTTTTCATCTATTTTATGTTCTGTGACTTCTTTTATAAATGGCGATAGTTCAGACTTTATTTTCTTGAAAAATATATCTAATGTCTCAACTGTTGCATCTTTTTCATAGTCATCTAAGAGTACATTGTATGGTTTATCTTCTGAATTTCTATATGCTATAAATTTCTTGTTGTAATTTATTATTTGTCTCAAGTAATCTTTAAATATGTTCAAGTCGTTATTTGTCTTTGCTTCTTCCCATTTTTTCGTTGCAATAACTGTAAGTTGCGAATATTCTTCATAATCTTTTTTTGGTATTGTCTCTAATTTTTCAAAATATTCTGTCTTTATTTCTTCTATTTCTTTTTTCTCCAATTCAGTTAGCTCATCAACAGACAAACTCATAATTAATTCTTTAAATTCATCATTTATGACTATTGAGTAACTTTCACCTGACAAATACCCGATTGTCTTCGCAATCTTATCTGTTCCCATAACTGGTGCTTCTGTTTCCAAATCCCAATGTAGTAATGCAATCGCATGATCAAGTGACTTTTTATTTTCTAGTATCTCTTTTATTTTAGCTATCTTTTCTCTACTCACTATACCCTTCTTTCTGTCATTTAACGTATGTATTATTTTTTTGATTGCGTTTTTTGTAATATTACTTTGATTGCATCTTCTATTCTATCGTATGTTGCAAGTTCTTCATCATTTATCCATTTAGATAAGTCTGGATTCGAATATCCTAATGATTCCAATGCTAGTTTCAAGTCTTCCTTCATCATTAATACTCTTGAATTTGATGTATCTGATATTATTGATTTCCCTTGCGAAACTTCACCGTTTTCTCTATATATTTCTAGTACATTTAATTTTTTCACTTTATCTTTAAGATCGAGTATTAATTTTTGTGCTTTTTTATCCCCTAATCCAGGTACTTTAGTAAGCAGTTTAACATTTGCATCCAATACGATGTCAATTACATCTTTTGTATTATATGTTGATAATATTGCAAGTGCTAACTTTGGTCCTACTCCACTTATACTAACTAATGCCTTGAATAGTTCTCTTTCATTTTCTGATTTAAATCCATAAAACGAAATATCATCTTCTTTTACATTTGTGTGAATATATACTTTTTGATCCACTCCCACTTCACCTAAAGCTTCATACGTCTTTAATGATATAAATATTTTATATGCTAATCCATTTATATCAAGTGCGATATAGTCCACTTTCTTTACTGTTAATTCTCCCATTATATATTCAAACATCTACTTCTCCTAGTATTATTTATTTTTTGCTTAGTTTATAGTTTTACTAACTCAACATGTTCCATTTCTTCATCAAGAAACATTGTTCCTAATTGCTTTGCCTTGTCTATTCCATCTGAGAAATAATATTTCACAACTCCACCTTTATTCATAAGCAAGTTCTTTTCTTCTAATATTCTCTTCAAATCATTAGCTGTCTCTATTGCAGGATCAACTACTTTTATGTTTGGATAATTATGATTTATTGCGTTCTTAAGTAACGGATAATGTGTGCATCCTAACACTAAAGAATCTATTCCATCAACAATATCATCAAGATAGTATTTTAAGACTTGATTTACTAATTCTCCTTCGAGTATTCCTTCTTCAACAACTGGAACAAATAAAGGACATGCTTTCGAATATACTTTCATCTCAGAATTTGCCTTTTTAAGTTCTATTTCATACTTCTTTGAGTTAACTGTCGCTTTAGTTCCAACAATACCTACACTGTTAGTTTTTGTCGTTTTAAGAGCTGTTCTAACTCCAGCATCTATAACTCCTATTATTGGTGTTTTGTATGTGTCATTTAATTCTTCTAACGCTAAAGAAGTGGCTGTATTACACGCCACAACTATTGCAACAACTTTTTTTTCTAATAAAAAATCTACAATTTGCTTAGAATATCTTATAATTAAATCTTTTGTTTTGTCCCCATATGGTAATCGTGCAGTATCTCCAAAATAATATATCTCTTCGTTAGGTAATATTTTTCTAACTTCCCTTAAAACTGTCAATCCACCTATTCCCGAATCAAAAATCCCTATTGCCATTATTTGCTCCTCTTCATTCTATATTTCATTTATAATTAAATCTTTTCTTATTATTTCTATTATATTTTCATATTTATCATAATCATCTGTTGTTTGAAGTAAAAATGCAGAAACAGTTGAAAGAATTGTATTTCCCTCTTGAGGTATCATTCCCCAACCCATTATATTTTTTTCTATCAGTAATAAGTTATTCTCAATTATTATTATATGAGAATACAGTCTCCCACTTTTACCATACCTTCTACCTAGCTCAAATACTTTATTTGTATCAAATTTATTTGTAATAGAAATGTTTTTATTTCCGTTCATCATTTTTTTCAATTCTTCTATTGTTCTGCTCTCTTTAAGTTCTATATTAAATCTGAATGTATGCATTAATTGACTTGGTGTTGTTACATCTGATGATGTAAGCTTTGGAGACAATCCCATCGTTTTCAATAAATCTATTGCGTCTATTGCATGATGTGTTCCAATATTTTCATCTAAATGACGGGCTACTACATTTGCAGTAATTAATCTTTCGTGGTTTCCAATATCTTCTGATCTTCTAACAACAACAAAATCCGCTTCTTCTAAGTTTTCTAAATTATTACCAGTAAATGTTTTTAAAACAGCTAAAGTAGCGTGAGTATTACATGAAACAATATTTACATATTTCTCTTTTTTTATTCTACCGTCGTTTGAACCTAATGCATACGGTACTCCAAATTCTTTTTCACTTCCCTGGGCACTTGCACCTTTTAAATTTTTCATTTTTTTATACTCTTCTAAATTTCTAATGCCCATTTTGTTTGCTGTTGTATCGAAAATGTAATCGATATTATCTTTTATATCATTGTAGTCTACTATATTCAATTCATTCTCACATAAATCTAGTGCCTCTTTTGATTCTGTGCATATTTTAATATTTTTCTTTTCCAAAAATTTCAAATCAGATATGTCCCATGATTTTAATGTGTTTTTTTTTGCATATATTTCCTTTATTCCTAGTAGTTCTCTGTATTCGTTTAATATATTTAATAGAGTTGTCCCTATATTTCCTACTCCATTTATCAAGATATTCATGTTTCTCCTTGTTTAAATTATTTATTTTTAATTTATATCTAAACCTAAATGTTCTAGTGTTTCTAAGCTATCCAAGCTTTCTTTTATAGAATCAATATGATTAAAATGCTCTCTTATTTTATCTTTATCAAATCCTTCGCCTATATAGTGCATATCATCAAAATCTTTAAAAATACCTCTTGATATAGCATTTTCAAATTCATAGTACGGTACTACTAAAGGACTTTTAGGCTTTCTACCTTTTATATTAAACACTACCATCCATTCATCTATTAATGTATCTGCTTTTAATCTAATATTTGCTGGGATATATGGTTCTTTTGGTATTATTGATATTTTTCCTTCTTCAAATGTATAAACTCCTTGTATTCTCTGATTCTCCCTATTTTGATAAAACATAGGTTCCATAAATGTATATTTCCCAATATCTCTTATTTGGAACTTATCCAAAAGTCCTGCAAATATAGCCATTACATCTTCACTTTTGGCATTCTTTATTTTATTATATTCATCTCTTGGTAAGTAAACTGGATGAAAAGATCCTGTAAATACTCCTGCTCTCTCATAATTTCCTATTAAACTTTCTAGTTGGTTTTTATTAAGCTCTTGCATTTGATTTACTATTTCTTTCTTTGACTCTATCTCTTTTATTGCTACAAATTTACCATCTATTTCTATTTCTGTCGCTCTCATATACTTTGCTAGTTCACAAGCAAATTTCATGAAATCTTCCATATCATCTTCTGTTGCAGGTGTTGGTAGTAAAAGTTCATATTTGAAATGTCCATCTGCAGTTATTCCAAATCCTCTTCCGGCAAGTGTTTCTTTGTCGTTAGGATACGCCCACAACATTTCCTGCCTTACAACGTCATCATCATAGTGTCTTATTATGAAAGAATTATCTGGATTCCCAAACTTATATTTTTTAGATAAAAAGTTTTCATAATCACTAACTCTCACTTTTCTCATCTCTCTAAACATTTTTTTTACTTGTCTAATTTTAATCGTAACGCTCATTTTTCCTCCATAATTTTTATTTTCTATTCGTCACCCGCATATATTACTTCGTTCATCCCATCTAAGAGCATTTCATCTAACATTTCTACTTCTTCTTCCCATACACCTAATGTATCAGTATATTTTTCTATCTTATCTAAAAATTCTTCTCCATCAAACTGTTGTGTTTTTACCATCTCGTTAAGTATTTTCAATATTTTTACAAATGAAGGTATTGAATTACTTACTTTATATGGTAACCATTCACCTGCGCCATTTGCAGCAGTATAAATAGGAAATCCTTTGCTTTCTTCTCCTAAATCAATGAACAATGGATCATCTGCAACACCTACACCTATAACAAGCCATTCACTTTTCCAGTCACCTTTTTCTTTACCTGTGACATCCTCACCTGTCATCTCATCAATTCTGTAGTCCTCTTGTGCATCTTTAAGTCTCTCTGGTTTTATAAAATAAAAATCTGTGATTTCTTCCTCTAGTTTAGGTATAGGATTTTCATTTAATAGTTTAATTAATCCTTTTGGGATATCTATTTTCTCTAGTATTTTGTTCATATTTCTCCTAATTTATGTTATCTAAATTTTTATTTTGCTATACTAAAGTATAGCATAAAATTCCATTTTATCAAGTAAAATCTCTCTTTTAAAAATTCTTTTCCGCATGAAATCTTTGTTTTCTAATGAAATTCTAATATATCTATGTTATACTTTATGGAATTCTGTAAACGGAGGGAACAAAATGCACTTTAAAACGAAAATAATAACATTTTTTATTCTAATATTCACTTTCTCATTAGCAGAAAGTCCAAAAGGCTCTACAGTGTTGAACACAGTCGAGACTCAAAACATAAGCATGCCTAGTGATTACAAATCTATTTTATTAGGTGACATGGATGGTAACCTTTATGAGCAAAGAAATATTTATGATGTTAGACCTCTAGCATCTATGACAAAGGTTATGACAGTGCTCTTAACTCTTGAAAGAATTAAAAATGGTGAAATCACTATGGATACAAATGTTACAGTATCAAACTATGCATCAAAAGTTCCTTATGGAATAACTTTGGTAGCAGGAAAACAATATACAGTTAGAGATTTATTGAAAGCAACAATTATTCGTTCTTCAAACAACGCTGCTCAAGCGCTAGGAGAATTTAATGGAAATGGTGACGTTAGTGTTTTCATTGATAAAATGAACCAGAAAGCAAATGAATTAGGTCTAACAACACTTAGATACTGTACTCCTCATGGTCTACCACCAGAAGATACGCAAGGAAAATGTCGTGACCAAGGTAGTGCAGCAGATTTATATAGACTTGCACAAACTGTCATAAAATATGATGATTATCTAACTATTTCAAGAAACTCATCTGGGTATATAGACAATGGTAATATAAAATTAACTTCTACCAACAATCTCTTAGAAAAAGTTGAAGGTGTTGACGGCCTTAAAACAGGATATTATAGGGCCGCGGGATCTAACATTATCCTTACTGCTAAAAGAGGAGAAAAAAGAATAATTTTAATCATTATGGGTTCAGAAAAAGCAAAAAATAGAGATTTGATTGGGCAAATAATGATAGATGATTTCTTCGCTACTCATCATGACGTTAAAGTTATTGATTCTACAATTGCAATTGGATCAGTTAAAATAAAAAGTACAAAGTATAATCTCTATCCTGAAAAAGATGTTATAACAAATGATGGAGTTTCAACATCTGTTATTAATAAAGATGCAACATTTGTATTTAACCTTTCAGATAATATAAAGACTGCAAAAACTGAAGATATAGTGGGTACTTATACTGCAAAATATAATGGAAAAGAATTTACTGGAAATTTGATATTAAGATAATAATAAAGCCAATAGATCAAGAATCTACTGGCTTTATTTATTTGACACTAACTTTTCCATATGATAAACTAAATAAAAAAGAAGAGGTGAAGTATGTCAGAATTAGTAGTGAATGAAACAAACCCATCAATTGATAGTGGGAGAAATTACGATACTATTAGCACAATTAGTGTTGATGAAGTATTTAAAAAGAAAATGAATTTTTTAGGATTAGTACAACAAATCTTAGGTGTGATTATGGTTATATTTGGTGGATTATATTCTTTATCAATAATAGGCGCAATACTCGGTGTTCCTTTTATATTTATTGGTCTAAAGATGCTTAGATCAGGAGAAGCATATAAGAAATCTATGTTTACATTAGAGGGTGGAGATATAAAAGAAGGATTGATATTATTTTCTGATGCTATGAAAATATATATAATAATGATTGTTGTAATTCTCGTAATTGAAATTCTGTTCTTTATTATTTTTATAAGTACAATACTTTCTCAACTACCTTCTTAATAATAATGAACTGCACATCTAATGTTGGATGTGCAGTTTTTAGTTTGAAGAAAAGTTGACAAAAAATCTACTCTATCTCGACTGTTACAACTCAGTTAAAATAAAAAGTGCAAAAACTGAAGATATTGTAGGTACTTATACTGCAAAATACAACGGAAAAGAATTCACTGGAAATTTGATATTAATATAACAAGTAGTTATTTTGACATTAAAAAACAAATATGATACAATAAACAAAAAATAAAGAGGTGAATTATGTCAGATTTAGTAGAAAACGAAGTAGTTAGTAGTCCCAATGTACAAGAACCTGTAGTTGTTCAAGAACCTGTGAGTACTCCAGAACCAACAGTTGTTAGACCAGTTCAAGAAGTTAGAAGTTTTGAAACAGTAAATACTGATTCTTATAACAGTATTAAGCTTGATCCTTTATTTAAAAAGAAACTTGGCTTTCTTGGATTAATGCAACAAATAATTGGTGTTATAGTAATAATAGATGGAGCATTATATTGTCTACCTATAGTTACTGCAATTCTTGGAGTACCATTTATAATAATTGGATTGAAAATGTTCAAATCAGGAGGAGAGTACAAAAAATCTTTGGTTACTTTAGAAGGAGAAGACTTAAAAAATGGACTTTCATTGTACTCTGATGCTATGAAAATTGCTCTAGTGGTAATTATAGTATTATTTACAATAAGTCTTTTTGGTTCAATGTACTTTATAGGAGCTATACTTTCAGGAGCATTAGGTGCTGCTTCACAAGGTGGAGGTTATTAGAAACAAAAAAAGAGGATTAAAAATCCTCTTTTTTGTTGTTTTAATTTCCTTTATAATATAAGTACGCATTGTCAGCTGCTGACCATACAGTTGTTGGGAAGTTAAATTCTCTCTGCCCACTATTTAATTTAGAAATTATTGTATTTATTTTATCTTCTCCGTATATTCTAATAATATAACTATTTCCATTATATAATTGACATTGAATATCTAAATTAGTAGCATTTCTACTATTCAAATACGTATTTGCACATACTAACTCTGTATTTGATAGTCCTTGATTACTCATATTATATCTTATTTGATTTGTTGCCTCAGAAAATGATCCCCAAACTTTGTTTTCAATTAATAAATTCCCTGTTTGCTGAGGTGCATTTTGAACTGTCGATGCTTGTGAAGTAGGAGTAACTGCTGTCCCACTATATTTTGCAAATGAATTGTTCATTAAATCTATAAAGTCAGCATTATTTCCGACAGTAGGATCTATTGCCCACCCTATATCTGAAGGATTAACTTTAGGTACTCTAGAATACGTCACGTCTTGTGTTTCATTCATTCCAGGTAATTGAACAGTAACATTTAATACTACTTCATCTTCTAATTTTTGAACAGAATTAATTTTATATTTCAAATCTGCATAAAAAGCTTGCGCTTGTGTTCTGTTCTCATTTGGAATTATTATACTACTATCTACCTTTTTATACGATTCCATTAATTTTGAAAATTCTTTTTCTGCCTTCGTTCTACCACCACAACTCATTAAAAATAGTAGCGAAAAAACTACTAATAATATCTTCTTCGTCATTTTTCCTCCTATTTTATTTTTCGTCATACATTTTTGCTAATTCTAAAGTTCTGTTTCTTGTTTCCTCACTAAGTGACATATTATAAACCATTGCCCCATCTGTTCCGCCAAGTTCAGCTGAATCCTCTTCTGCTTTTCTATCTCTTTCCTTAATCCATTGTCTTTGCTCAATTTTTAGTTGTTCTTGCTCGCTACTTGATAATTTTCCTTTTAATAGTTTGTATACTTTATTAAGCTCTGCATCCCATCCTTCTAACGATCTAGAAGCCGTTCCACTCATATCTACACCACTCTTTAAATCAGCTTTTACGTTCTTATCAAATGGTCTCATTTTTGCAAGTAATTCTTGTTGATAGCTAGTCTTCACCTCTTGAACTGCTGGTGCTGCTGCTTGAGTTGTAGCTGCTGCTTCCGTTTTTTTCTCTTCCCCTTCTTTTTGTATAACTACTTTATATTTTCCTCCACATGAAACCAAAGAAATAGCAAGTAACATACTAATAAATAACTTTTTCGACATACATTCCTCCTTGTTTTATAAATAATTTTTTTTACTTAGAATCTAAAGTTTTAAGTGATGATAAATTAATCATTACCTTAGTAAGATAATACCATTTCTTCTTAAAAAAAACAATAGTAATAAAAAACCTCCAAAATAATATATTAATTCTATACCATTTTGAAGGCTTTTCTACATTTTCCATTCTAGTATCTTACCAAAGAATTTCTTTAACTCTTCTGTTTTAGGATCTTGAAATAAATCTTTTGCAAATCCATGCTCTACAATTTTTCCTTTATCAACAAATAAGATATAATCTGCAACACTTCTTGCAAATCCCATTTCATGTGTTACAATTATAAAATCCTTATTTTCCTTCTTCAAAAGTCCTATCATTTCAAGTACTTCTGACGTCAATATTGGATCTAGTGCTGCTGTTGGCTCATCTAACATAAGTAGTTCTGAGTCTATCGCCAATGCTCTCACAATAGCAATCCTTTGTTTCTGTCCACCTGATAGTTGATGTGGCTTTTTATCTTTATGTTCTTCTAATCCAAATTTCTTAAATAATCCAATTGTTATATTTTCTGCTTCTTCTTTTGATTTGTTATGTACTTTTTCTAGCACTAAAGAAATATTTCTAAGTGCTGTTAAATGTGGAAAAAGATTATATTGTTGAAATACAACTCCAATATTTTTGTGAAATTCTAGAGATTTTTTACCTTTTTCATTATTCAATTTATAGTTATTTAGTTGGATACTTCCTTCTGTTATTGTTTCTAAACCTGCAAGAAGTCTTAATAATGTCGATTTTCCACCACCACTAGGCCCTATTATTCCTAATGAATTTATGTTTTCTAGCTCTACACTAATCTCATCTAGAACTTTCAAATTACCGAATGTTTTTGTTAGTTTTTCTAATTTTAACATCATGTTATTCATCCCCCTGTATTTTGAATTTATTTTCAAAATATTTAGTGATTAATGATATTGGTATTGTTATAATTAAATACCCAATTGCCAAGTATATATACACTTCTGCTGTTTTAAATGTCATTGAATCTATTTCTTGAATTTTTTTTGTAAATTCTGCAATAGCAATTACAGATAATAGTGCTGATCCTTTTACAACTAATGCAAACTGACCTGCAAGAGGTGGTAACATTGGCTTAATCAATTGTGGAATGATTAAATATCTATATTGTTGTAATTTTGTAAATCCTAAACTTTCCGCAGATTCCCATTGTTGCTTATCTATACTCTCTATTCCTGCTCTAAATATCTCCGCAACAAATGCTCCATAAAATATTGATAAAATCAGCGTACCAATTGTGTAACTACTGTCTACTTTGAAACTTCCTATATAAAAGTCTCCTAGTCTGAATGCAGTCCCAACAAAATAGTAGAATATTATAATTTGAACAAGTAAAGGTGTACCTATTATTATTTCTGAAAATGATGTTGCTAAAAATTTAAATATATATGATTTTGATTTTTTCATTATTGCTATTATAAGGCCTAGTATTACACTTAATATAAGTGAAAAGAAACTTATTATAATTGTGTTTTTATAGCCTTGTATCATCATATTAAAATACTGTGGCTCTCTAAATATGAATCCAAAATCAAATGTGTATCCCTTTTCAACTAGTTTTTCTCCAGTGAATCTTATTAGCTCAAAGTAAAGAAAGGAGCTAATTAAAATAGCTCCTATAATCCTCAATACTTTTATTGTTTTCTCTCTATTTTCTTTCATATAATTACCTCTTAGAAGAAGAATTTCATTCCTGTTGCTTTTTCAAATTCGTCTTTTTGACCTTTCAGATATTTATCTCTTATTTTATCAAATGTTCCATCTACTTTTGCCTTAGTTATAAATGCATCCACTTTTGCTTTTAACTCTGGTTGATTCTTTCTCATAGCAATTCCCCATCCAGATACATTTTGAAGTGGTATCATTACTGCCCTTGTCGTATCTTTATATTTTTCATTATGTTTTGCAATAGATAATGGATCATATATAAATACTTGTGATTTACCTTGTGATACTTCTAATACTGCTTGACTTTCTTTATCAAATAAATTTAATTTTGCTTTTGGTGCATTTGCTTTTGCCCAAAGTGCTCCTATTGTTCCTGTTTTTACTGCTATTGTTACATTTTCATTGTTTAAGTCTTCTGGTTTTTGTACTTTTGAATCTTTATATACTAACATTACAAGTGGTGATGCAGCATATGGTACAGAAAAATCAACTTGTTTTGCTCTTTCTTCATTTATAGTCATTGATGATATAATGAAATCTATCTTACCTGATACTAATGCAGGTATCAATCCAGGATATGAAATATTTTGTATTTCTACTTCTTTTCCTAATGCTTTTCCTAATTCTTGAGCTAATGCTACACTCGCTCCATCTGGTTTTCCATCTTTTCCAACTGTTTCAAATGGTGGATATTCTAACTCCATTCCTACGATGATTTTATTTGATTCGGCTTTTTTCGCAGTTTCTTGTTTTTGTCCACAAGAAAAAACAAATAAAGATAATGCTAACATTACTAATAATTTCTTCATAATTCCTCCTAAAAATTTGTTTTTCAAACATTTTAATATACAAATATAGTTTAGCATTTTTTATTAATTTTTACAACTTTTTTGTCCTCTTGCCACTACTACTTTATTTTTCTAGGTTTTACCCATTCACTGTCTTTTCCTTGTGAATAATCACTTATAAATTTATTTTTAAAGTCTTTAAATGTTCCGCTTTTAATGGCTTCTCTTGAATTATTCATTAATTTAATTAAAAAATGTAGATTATGTATTGTTGCAAGTCTTTGACCTAGCATTTCATCTGCCTTAAATAAATGTCTTATATAAGCTCTTGTATAGTTTTTACATGCGTAACATTCGCAATCCTCATCAAGTGATCTATCATCTTCCTCATACACTTTATTCTTTATTACAAGTCTTCCGTATTTTGTAAATACCGTCCCATGTCTTCCAATTCTTGTTGGTTGTACGCAATCCATCATGTCTATACCATCTTCAACGGCTTCTAGCATATCTAGTGGCTCTCCTACACCCATTAAGTACCTTGGCTTATCTTTAGGAAGCTTCGGTGTTATGTACTCTAGAATTCTATACATATCCTCTCTTGGCTCTCCTACTGCTAGTCCACCAATTGCATATCCAGCAAAACCTTCATCCATTTCGTGCAATTCATTGAAGCTCTTATCTCTTAAGTCTTCATAAATTCCACCTTGTACAATTGCAAATAATCCTTGTCTATCTTTATTTTTATTAGCATCTATACACTTTTTTGCCCATCTTGTAGTTCGTTCAATCGAAGGTATCAAATACTCTTTCGTTGACATTCCAGGAGGACATTCATCAAATGCCATTATTATGTCACTTCCCAAATTATTTTGTATTTCTATTGATTTCTCTGGTGATATAAAATGTTTTGATCCATCTATATGCGATCTAAAATGAACACCTTCTTCAACAATTTTTCTTATTGCACCTAAACTAAATACTTGAAATCCTCCACTGTCTGTTAATATTGGTTTATCCCAATTCATAAATTTATGGAGTCCACCAAATTTTGCAACTAAGTCATCCCCTGGTCTTAAATACAAATGATATGTATTTCCTAATATTATCTGTGTATTGATTACTTCTAGCTCTTCTTTTGTCATCATCTTTACAGTTGCTTGTGTTCCTACTGGCATAAAAACAGGTGTCTCTATTTCCCCATGAGGTGTTGTTATTACTCCCGCTCTCGCATTTCCATCAACTGCTTCTAATCTATATTTTATTGGTTCATTTTGCTTTGTACTCAACTTTGTTCTCCTTCATGATATTTCTTATTTTCTAATAATCTCAACTACATCAGGCATTGATAATAAATTATTTGCTAATCTATCAAAATCTTCTTTTCTTTTTATCATAATTCCCATTCTTATTAATGCATAAGATATCCCATTTTCTTTTGTCATATTAGTATTTACATTTACAATTTCCATCTTGTATTCATTAAGAATTCTAACAATATCAAGCAATACTCCAGTTCTATCTGCAACTTTTATTGTGAAATAGAATTCGTATTTAGTTGTATTTAACTCCAGTTCTTTATCATCCCAAAAAACTTCAATCTCTCTTTCAGCTTCTTTCTCTAAAAGTGTCTTGAAATTAGGACAATCTGCTCTGTGTATTACAATTCCTCTTCCTCTTGTTACAAATCCTCTTATTTGATCTCCAGGTAACGGACTGCAGCATTTTGCAAAATGATACATCGTGTTTTCCGTTCCAGTTATTTGAATTCCACCTGTACTTTTTTCTTTTCTTTTATTTCCTTTTTCAGTTTCTTCTTCAAGTACTTGCTCCAAATTCTTCACTTCTTTTACTTCAAAACGTTTCAAAAATCCTTCTAGCGATAAGTCTCCTACAGCAAATTTGTAACACATTGATTGAAAATTAAGGACGTTGAATTTCTTCATATACAAGAATACTCTTTCATCATCTTCTAAATCTTTCAATTTTATATTCAATTTTTCAAATTCTTTTTCTAATATTTGTTCACCTTCATGAACTTTTTCTACATATTCTTCATCCTTAAACCATTTTTTTATTTTCACTCTTGCACTATGGTTATTTACCATGTTAATCCAGTCTTTTCCTGGACCCTTTAAGTTTTTAGATGTTAATACTTCTACTTTGTCTCCATTCTTTAAAACATGATCCAACTGAACAATTTTATCATTAACTTTTGAACCAATTGTTTTGTATCCTATTTGTGTGTGAATGTGAAATGCGAAATCTAACGCTGTAGAATTATTAGGTAATTCTATTACATCTCCTTTTGGAGTAAATACAAATATAGTCTGACTTAGTACATTTCCAGTAACTTTTTTTGCAAAATTATGTGTGTTGTCTTTTGACTCCTTCACATCTTTACCATCATTAGTACTTTTTTCAACCATTTTTTTAACTGCTGCATAATATTCATCATTTTTTGTTTTTGATTTTTTTTCTTTATATTTCCAATGTGCTGCAACTCCATCTTCTGCTATTGCATGCATCTCATATGTTCTTATCTGAACTTCAACATTCTGATGATTAGGTCCTACTATAGTTGTATGTATAGACTGATAGCCATTTGGTTTAGGAACGGCTATGTAGTCTTTAAATCTACCTGATACAGGTATAAATATACTATGAATTATACCTAGAACGTTGTAACATTCTACTTCTTTCTTTACAAGTATTCTTATTGCTATTAAATCATATAAATCAGCAAATTTCTTCTCTTTCTCATGTATCTTTTTATATATACTATACAAATGTTTTGGCCTTCCAGTTACTTCAGCTTCTATTCCTTGTTCTTCCATTTCTTTTTGGATAGCAGTTATTATTTCAGTAGTATATTCTTCCCTTTCTTCTCTTTTCGCATTAACAAGATCACTAATTTCATTATAATCTTCAGGATATAAATACCTAAAACTTATGTCTTCTAATTCCCATTTAATTCTAGCCATCCCTATTCTATGAGCTATAGGTGCAAATATTTCCAAACTTTCTTTTGATTTTTCAATTTGCTTTTCTGGCTTCATGTACGTCAAAGTTCTCATATTATGTAATCTATCTGCTAATTTTATTATTACGACTCTTATATCTTCTGACATCGCAACTATCATTTTTCGAATATTTTCAATCTTTTTCGAATCTGTTCTAGGTAAATTTCTAAGTTTTGTAACACCATCTACCAATTTTGTTACATCTGACCCAAATGTATACTCTATATCTGATAATGTTATTAACGTATCTTCAACAACATCATGCAATATTCCTGCAACTATAGTATCTGTATCCATTTTCATATCTGCCAGTATTTCTGCTACTTCTATTGGATGCAGTATATAATCTTCTCCACTTTTTCTTTTTTGACCAATATGTGATTCATTAGCCAATATATATGCTTGTTGAATTTTATTTATATCTACATCTAATTTATTCTCTTTTATTCTATTGACCAATCTTTGAAATAAGTCTTTTTCTTCATCCATATTCACCAGCTCCTTTATAACCATTTTATAAAAAAAGAGCGTTGACTTAGCTTAACAATCAACATCTTTTTTTATTTCTTTAATATTTCAATAACGAGTATACGTCATATCCTTCTAATAAATCTCTTCCTTGAAGTCCTTCTAACTCTATTAAAAATGCTAATTCGTAAACAACTGCATCTAGTTTTTCAACTAACTTAACCATAGCTCCAGCTGTTCCTCCAGTTGCTAATAAGTCATCAACGATTAATACTTTCGCTCCTTTTTCAAAAGCTCCTGTATGTACTTCTAGTATCCCTTTTCCATACTCTAATTCATACTCAACTTTAACAGTTTCAGCAGGTAACTTTCCTATTTTTCTTGCTGGAACGAATCCAGCTCCTATGTTGTATGCTATTGCTGCTCCAAAAATAAATCCTCTTGCATCTGCTCCTAGTACATAATCGATTCCCTTATCCATATATCTATCTGTAAAATCTTTAATTATTAATTGTAATCCTTTTTTATCTTTTAATAATGTAGTTATATCTCTAAATAATATTCCTGGTTCTGGAAAATCTGGTATTGTTCTTATTAATTCCTGTACTAATTCTTTTTCATTTGCTGTCATTTTTCCTCCTAGTTATCCCATAAAAGACCTAAATAACTAGACATTTGTTCGTTATTTAGTATTTTTAATAGTTGTTCTTTTATATTTGGGTACAATTTTATATCTTTAATTTCTTCTTTTGATACATATCTCAAATCTGATAAATTCGATTCATCACCTATTTTCATTGGCTCTGAATCATTTTTGACTATTACTAAAAAATATAAATTAATTACATGTTTATTCTTATCTGGAGATATTGCTTCTGAGAAAAACAAAAAATCTTTAACTTCTATATCTAAATTTGTTTCTTCCTTGTATTCTCTAATTAGTGCTTGCTCAGTACTTTCTCCCCAATCTACTCCACCACCTGGTACTAGCCAATACTTTTTATCTTTTTTTGTATGCTCTATTAGAAGTATCTCATCCCCTTGTATTGTAATTCCAGCAACTCTTATACGTGGTTTATCAATTCTCGGTATTTCCATCGGTAACCCCTTTATCTTTTGGTAAAATAACTCTTACTTTATCTATTCTCTTATTATCGATTTCTAAAACTTTTAGAATATAATTATCTTTTTTTATTTGATCATTAAGTTCTGCTACTCTTCCTAATTCTGATTGAATAAATCCAGAAACTGTTTCGTATTCTTCTGAAAGGGGTATGTCTATTCCTATTTCTTGGTTTAAATCTTCTATACCCGTTTCTCCTTTAATATCATACAATGTTTCTTTTATTTGTTGAATATTTTCTTCTTCTTGATCAAATTCATCTCTAATTTCACCAACAATTTCTTCTAATAAATCTTCAATTGTTATGATTCCAAGTGTTCCTCCATATTCATCTAAAATAATGGCCATATGATTTTGTTTATTTCTAAACTCTTCCAATAACTCTACTAAAGTCTTAGTTGCTGGAACATAATATGCTTCTCTTATTAATTCTTTTACTGGTGTTTCACTGTCTTTTACTCTATCATATTTTATTAAATCCTTTAAATATAGAATTCCTATAATGTTATCTATTTGTTCATCATAAATAGGTATTCTTGAAAACCCTTGTTCTATTATATCTTGCCATACTTCGCCAAGTGTCTTTTCTGCTTCAAGTGCAAATACAGCTGTTCTTGGTGTTAAGATTTCTCTAACTGTCGTATCAGAAAACTCAAATATACTATGAATCATTTCTTGTTCGCCTTCTTCTATGACTCCTTCATCTTTTCCTACATTGACAAATGATTTTATATCCTCTTCTGTGATGACAAACATATTATCTGTAATTTTCACACCAAATAATCTTGCTATAAATTTTGAAATTCCCATAAAAAATTTGACAAATGGAGTTGATATCACTCTAACTGCATTTACAATAAATATTACATTTTTAGCTATTTGATATGGATATGTTTTTGCTATAATTTTAGGTGTTATTTCTCCAAATATTAGTATTAATACAGTCATTATAACAGTTATTATCATAAGTGCTTGATTTCCACTTATGTTCATTTTATTCAGTACTCCCAATGCTACTGCCGTTGCTAAAGCTGTTGCTCCAGTATTTACTATATTGTTTCCCAGTAACATTGCAGTTATAAACTCATTGGGATTGTCAAACCACTTTTTAAATAACCCCGCTTTTTTAGGATCCTTCTCTTTAACTTCGTTCATGTGAATATGTTTTAGCGATGTCAATGATGTTTCTGACGCCGAAAAAAATGCTGAGATACTGATTAATACAGCTAATAAAATAAAATTAAGCCAAATCCGATATTCTTCCAATTTGTATTACACCGTCCTTTGATATTTTCAATTCTTTAGAATGTTCCTTTTACTAAATCTGTTTTTGTCATTATTCCTACTAATTTATCTTTTTCTATAACCAATAAACAATCCTTATTATTTTCTAGCATGTCAGTTATTACCTCTGACAAGTTATCATTTATTGAGATTTTAAATACTTCTTTATCCATAATCTCTGATGCTTTTATCGCCACTATTTTTTTATATTTTTCTTGAAATGACTTGTCATTTGATAAAGTTAGCATTAAATCCCAAATTGCTAAAATTGGTGGTTCAGGCGCTATCCCTTGTTTTACAAGAAGGTCATCTCTACGTATTATCCCTACTATTTTTTCATCTTTTAGAACAGGTAATTTCCCTATCCCTTTTTCTTTCATAAGTACCAATATTTCTTCAAGTGAAGTATCTTCTTTAACAGTAATGAACTCTCTATTCATCACTTCCGCTATTGTTTTCATATTATCCCCTACTTACTTTTATTTTTACCTAAATAGTTTATCATATTTTCAGGCTATTCACAACTATATCAAAATTTCATATCTCTAGTAATATACTAATATTAATCTATATGATCATTAGAATATATCCATTTTTTATTTGTTAAACTATAGTTTATTATTTCTTCTTTTTTAAAAAATAAATTTATTTCTCTTTCTGCATTTTCTTCAGAATCTGAAGTATGTATTAAATTATGTTCCACATCTGCTGCAAAATCTCCTCTTATTGTTCCTGGTAAAGCTTCTTTGGGTGATGTTGCTCCTGCTATTTTTCTCATTATTCGAATAACATCTCTACCTTCTAATACCATTGCTAATACTGGGCCTGATGTCATAAATTTAACTAACTCACCATAAAAAGGTTTTTCCTTATGACATTCATAGTGTTTCTCACACAGTTCTTTTGGTATAGACATTAATTTCATGGCTACCATAGACATCCCTTTATTTTCTATTCTTTGAATTATATCTCCAACTAATTCTCTTTGAATTCCATCAGGTTTAATCATAACAAATGTCTTTTCCATTTGACCTCTTTTCATAATTTATTATTATATTTTGAATGCTACTCTATAATCATTAATAATTGTCCTTTTTTTATTGGTGTTCCATCTGCAATAAATAGTTTTTTCATTGTTCCTGAAATAGGCGCTTTGACTTCATTCATTAACTTCATTGCTTCGACTATACATAATGTTTGACCTTCACTCACTTTTTCTCCCTCTTTCACAAAAACGTCTGATGTTGGTGATGGCTTAGAATAATAAGTTCCCACCATTGGTGACATTACTTTTGTTCCTGAGATTTCTTCTGCAACTTCAACCTTGACTTGAGGTGTTCCTTTATTTTCTAGATTTAATGACTCCTGCTGTGTTGATACTGATGCTACTTGATTTGCTTGACTAACAACAACTGTTTTTTCTTTTCTTTTCTTTTTAAGGCTTATTTTGAAATTCTCATTTTCGTTTTCGTATTCGATCCCATCTAATTGACTTGAGTTAATGCTTTTCGCTAACTCTTTTATGAATTTAATTCTCTCCTTCATAACTACCTCTCTTCTTTAATTTATATGATTTATATGTATTTTTTATTAAACTTGCTATTGTCATAGGTCCTACTCCACCAGGTACAGGTGTTATATAACTTGCTTTTTTTGATACATTTTCGTAATCAACATCTCCACATAATTTACCATCTAACCTATTTATTCCAACATCAATTATAACTACGCCTTCTTTTACATCTTCTTCTTTTATTAACTTCGGTACTCCTGTTGCTGCAATAATTATATCTGCTTGTTGTAGTTTTTCACTCATATTTTTTGTACTCGAATTACATATTTGAACAGTTGCACTTCTCTGTACTAACATTACAGAAATTGGTTTTCCTACTATATTACTTCTGCCTACTACTACTACATCTTTCCCTTTTACATCTATTTTATATTCATCTAGTATTTGTAATATTCCATAAGGTGTACAAGGCAAAAATCCTGTTTCGTCATTTATTAACATTTTACCTATATTTACAGGGTGAAATCCATCAACATCTTTTTCTGGAGCAATAGCATTAATGATTTTTAGTTCATTTATATGCTTTGGTAACGGTAATTGAACAAGTATACCATCAATCGATTCATCTTTATTCAGATTATCTATTAAAGATAGCAGTTCTTCTTCACTACTTGAATCTTCTAATTTATGAGTCATTGAATGAAATCCGACTGTATTACATGCTTTGATCTTATTAGCCACATATACTTTTGATGCAGGATTTTCTCCAACAATTACAACTGCTAGACCCGCAGGTCTTCCATATTCTATTAATATTTCTTGTTGCTTTACAGAAATTTCATTTAATACTTTTTCAGCTAGCTGTTTCCCATTCATTATTACCACAAGATCACCTCTTCAATTTTTTAGTTAATTATCTATTTTGTTTTATCAAATTTAACTTCTTTTCTCCAATAGTTTAGTTCTTGTAATTTTGCAGATATATCAATATTCATAACTGCTACGCCTTTCGGTACTTCCAATTTATATGTTGTCATATTTAAGATAGCATGAATTCCAGACATTATTATTCTATCAGCAACTATTTGCGCATGCTCTTTTGTTACTGCTAAAATTACTGCATCAATTTTTAGCTTTTTCGCTTCTTCTTTTAAATCATTCATATCTTTTATTGTAATACCCAATGTTTCTATTTGAGTTCCTATTTTTTTATCATCTTTATCAAAAACTCCAACTATTTGGAATCCTTTTCCTAGTATCTTACTATTTGATGAGATCAGCTCTCCCATTCTTCCATGTCCAACAATCGCTACATTGTTCATAACATTTATTGACAAAATATTTTCTATAATATCAATAAGTACAACTATCTCATATCCTTTTCCTCTAACACCAAATTCACCAAATGTAGATAAATCTTTTCTAACTTGTGCTGATGTTGTATCCATTATCTTTGATAATTCAATCGAATTTACAAATTCTTCACTTTTTGCTAATTCCACTAAGATTGTCAAATACTCTGTCAATCTTTGAACTACTCTACCAGATACTTCTTTTTTTTTGTTTGTTCTTTTTGCCTCTTTTATTCCTTTTTGACTAAGTTTTGCAGTCATTACAGTACCTCCAAATCATATTTATTTCCCGAATTTTCTATTTAATATTATTTTTCGTCCATTTATTATATCGATTCCTGATTGACTTTTCTTTCCTTGAAATTTTACTTCCTTTAATATTATACCACCATTTTTAACTTTTACTACTGGTCCTTTTTTATTTAGTATTTCTACAATTTCTCCATACTCTCCATCATACTCTTTATCTATCTTTTCAGATAAATATACTTTTATAATTTGATCATCATAATAAGATAATGCGCCTGGAAATGGATTAAGTCCTCTTATTTTATTATATATATTTTCTTTCGTGTCCGACCAATCTATAACTTCTTGTTCTTTAGAAATTGGTTTTACAAAAGTTACTAAAGATTCATCTTGCTTTTCTGCAATTACTTTACCACTTTCAATCAAATTAATTGCTTTCTCTAAACCTTTTGCACCAATTTTTTTAAGTTTGTCATGAAGTGTTCCCAACGTATCTTCTTCTTCAATTGTACAATATTCTTTTAGAATTACATCTCCAGAATCTAATGTTTCTTCAATGTACATAATACTGACACCCGTTTCTTTGTCCCCATTTATTACTGCTGAATGTATTGGTGATGCCCCTCTGTATTTCGGTAATAAAGAAGAGTGTACATTTATTATACCATATTTAGGAATTTCTATTATTTCCTTTGGTATTATTTTACCATATGCAACAACGACAATCAAATCAGGATTTATTTTTTTTATTTCAGAAATAATCTCTTCATCTCTCATCCTACTAGGTTGTAAAATACTTATGTTATTTTCTAATGCATAATTTTTAACAGGAGAATTCATGATCTTATTACCTCTTGAATTTGGCTTATCCTCTTTTGTAAAAATTAATTTAAGATCCGTATTCTTATCTACAATTTCTAGACTAGGTATTGCGAACTCAGGAGTTCCCATAAATATTGTTTTTAGCATCTGTAATCCACAACCTTTCATACATTTATTCATTTAATAGTTTATTGCTCAGCACTCATCTTCTTAAGCTGATCTAGTTTTTTTGATATTAATCTTTTGCTCATTGGTGATATTTTATCTATAAATAATATCCCGTCAAGATGATCTAACTCATGTTGAAATGCTCTTGCCCATAAGTCTTCCATTTCTTCAGTTACTTCCTCACCTTTTTCATTCCAATATTTTACTTTTATCACTCTTGGTCTCGTTGCTTTTTTATATATCCCCGGTAAACTCAAACATCCCTCTTCTATCTCTATTAACTCTTTACTAAATTCTAAAATTTCTGGGTTTATAATTTTCTTTATTTCGTCTTCTATTTCCAAAACAAAAAATCTCTTGTCTATTCCAACTTGATTTGCTGCAAGGCCTATACCTTTTGCATTTCTCATTGTTACTATCATTTCATCAAGAGTTTCATTTAATTCATTGTCTATTTTTTCAACTTTTTTTGAGACTTTCCTTAAAACAGGCGTCCCGTATAATACTATTTTCATGTTTATCACCTATATTTAAAATTTTTATTGTGTTTATTTACATTAAATTTACTGGATCTACATCCACACTTATTCTAATTCCTTTTTCTTTATAATTTGCCATAACTGACTTAATAGAATTTTTTATTTTAACAATATTTTTTCTATCTGATTTTATAAATATTTGATACCTATATCTACTATTGATCTTATATAGTGGTGCTTTAAATGGTTTTGTTATCATTTGTTTCAAGTTATTGTCGTTATCTTTGTAGGCAAGATTTTGTATAAGCATACTATAAAAAATTTCAGCCTGTTGTTGAAGAGTATTTTCATCTTCTGACGACACAACTATATTGATTAAACGACCAAATGGTGGATAATTGAATATTTTCCTTAGCTGAAGTTGATTATTATAATACCCTTCATAATCGCTTTCAACCGTTTTAGTTATAACCTCATTTTCTTTATCAAATGTCTGGATTATAACTTTCCCTTCTTTTTCTCCTCTTCCAGATCTTCCAGAAGCTTGAAGAAGCAATTGATAAGTCTTTTCACCCGCTCTAAAGTCTGGGAAATTGAGTATTATGTCAGCATTTATTATTCCTACTAATGTTACTTCTGGAAAATGAAATCCTTTTGCTATTATTTGTGTCCCTAACATTATATCATATTTTTTATTTTTAAAATCATAATATATATTTTCATAATCTTGCTTTAATTTGTCGTGTGTATCAAAAGCATTTAAATCCATTCAAACGGACCATTTTTGCGCAAGCCATGGATGGATTGACCGTATTGTGCCACCTCGGCTTTGCACCAAGCCTTGTTTTGGCGATTGCGCTCCAGTTTGGCGAGTTTGCGTTCCAGCCAACTTTGGTTGAGTAAGCGGTAGTTATAACGATAACCCAAGCCTTGTTTTTCCGACAGTCCACGTTCTTGCTTCATCGCTGTTTGGGTGATTGAGCCATAATGATGTAGCCACGCAGCCCCCGTCATACCCATAGGGATTTTTGCCTTAGCTAATTCATGGAAAAATAAAGTGTCTTCGTAGCCCAGAAGTTTCGGTACAGCTTGAAAATAGCCCACATCCAACCACACCGATTTATGGACTGCCAAGCACACTGCATGGCGCGCGCCGATACGGTGTACTTGACTCATACGGTTTGATGCATCTAATGAAAATTGTTCGAAATCGTAATCCAGCGCGCCCTCAATGAGCGCGGGTGAAATGACTTTTAATCCTAAAGTTTCGGCGGTGTACAATAAGCTTTCTATCCAATGCGCTGAGACCAAGACATCGTTATTCATCACAATCGTCCAATCTGCTTGCAATGCTAATGCACCTTGATTCCACGCCACGCCACAACCTAAGTTGGCTTGATTAAAAATACGCCCTCCCAGCGGCAAGGTTTGTAAGTATTCGCGCGTTTCATCTGTTGAGCCATTGTCTACCACAACCAAACGGTTC
>ERZ650306.256-NODE-256-length-31694-cov-10.239578_pt1 | contig 31694 bp, 27 predicted proteins | sample MGYA00376242_ERZ650306 | MGnify/ENA primary metagenome ERZ650306 (study PRJEB26733, sample SAMN07839244) | wastewater metagenome | biome: urban; feature: wastewater treatment plant; material: waste water | place: USA: North Carolina | collected 2016-03-31 ... | reverse complement strand
CCGAATCCTTGCTGTTGGTGACGAGATCCTTGTCGCGCCACTGGTAGCCGGCGGAGGCGACCAGCTTGGGCAGCATGTCGTAGCGCCCGAGATCCAACTGGCCGATGGCCAGGGCTTCTTCCATCATGCGGGTGCGGTGATCGAGGTTGTACTTGATGCCGCGGGCGATCGCGTCGGCCAGCGTCAGGCGATCGGCGAGCGGTTCGACGTCGGCAGTGGCCGCTTTGCGGTCGCTGGCGGCGATCTCCTTTTGCTCGTCGGCCGAGAACGGGGTGGGCAGTGTCGAGCAGCCCGCCAACAGGGCCGCCAGCAGGACGCTGCAGGCACCGGCCAGACGGCTGCCGCGCACGGATTTGACGCAATTCGAGTTATTCATGGATTCCCCCTGGAAGAATGAAATGGAAAGTGCGGGCACAGGATTCTTTGCGTCGCTGTTGGTGGCGCTACGGGGAGATGCTCGATGATTTGTGCATTTCCACCGCCCGGGCTTCAAACGTCTGCTGACTATCGGCTTGTCATCGCCTTTCTTAAGGCGCTTTCGGGTGATTTTTTCGCTTTCGTCTGCACGGCGTTTCAGGGGGATGCCAAACGCACCATGCAATGCAATGAAAACGTCCCCTGTATCCACCGAGCATTCGGTTTTCCAGGGCTCCGGTCTGTGTGGCGGCGGTGGGTCGATGGCGTTCCCGGCTCCCGTCCGGAAGCACGGAGAAGGCGATGTCGGACAAGAAAGTGCGTGTGCCCTGCGCGCCCCGAATCCAGGTGGAAGCGCTTAGGCAGTTCAAGTCCGGGCGGCCGGTTATATCGACGGTGGCCGGGGGGCCGGGCATTCCGGCGGCCATCCAAGCAGGGCGAGCCTGCCGGTGCCGGCGGCGGAGCGGGCGGGGTGCGCCGGGGCGGACGAAGCTCGCGTGCCTGAGGAACGGAGCCCCCCGGAGCGGCCCGCCTGGATTCGCCAGACGGGAATGCCCGGTCCGGTGAGCGTGGAGGCGGGCGCCTGGGGTGGGCGGCCCGCGGCGGTGCGATGTCGTCCGAGGAGGGGCCAGGGCGACTTCAGAGGGCCGGGTGGGCGTGGAGCTTCAGGCCATCCCGTTGTTCCGCGGCGACTTGGGATTGGGCCGGCGGCAGAACGAAAAAAAGCCGTTCAGGTGTGTCTGAACGGCATCGCCGCCGAAGCGGATGGTTCTGCGACGGCAGGATCAGGTCGCGTCTTTGTTCGCGATCAGCGCCTTGGTGGTCGCTTCGGTCGCGGCGGCCAGGTTGCCTTCGGCCGCCTCCACCAGTTGCCAGGCGGCCTTGTTGGCGTTTTCGTAGGCGTTGCTGCTGGCGGCGAGGGCCGATTTGACGGACGAGAACACCGCCTCGGAGCCGGCCGGGGCCGTATCCACGGCCTGGTCCAGCACCTTTTCGAAAGTCTTGTTGATTTCGGCGAACTGGGCGTCGAACAGCGCAGCGATTTCGTGCTGACCTTCGGTGGCGATCTCGTACACGCTGCGGGCGTAGGCAAGCGCCTTGTCGATCATCGGATGGGGGAGCGCGGCTTCCAGTTCGGCCAGTTCCTGCGGGCTCTTGGCGTCCATCAGGGTCTGGGCGCCGGCAACGCTGTCTTCGAGCACTGCGCGGGCGGTGTTCAGATTCAGCGCGGTGAGGCGCTCGGAACGGGCGGCAATGTTGCTCACCAGCGTCGTCAGGTTGTTGAGCATGACCTTGCTGGGGGCGATGAACTGCTCGGGCGTAGTGAATTTGGACATGGTTGTTTTCCTCTGTGGGTTGTTTGAATCGTCTGACGCAAAGACGTGGGTGCGGTGATAATGCCGCACTGCAGCATTTTTGTGAATCGCCATGTTGCGATGGCTGTCTCAGTCCTCGATCAAGCCGGTTTCCGTCTGCCAGCCGTCGGTGTTGGGTTCCTTATAGGGTCGAAACTGCATTCCGATCGTCGACAGGCGGGCCATGCGCGAGGCCTGGGTCGTCTCCGTGAGCCAGGCGAGAAGGGCGTCCAGCGAGGCTTGCGGGTCGAAGTGCTGCTGTCGGAGCTTCATGCGGTGGGACTCCCGAAGGTTGAACTGGCGCGGTGGCCACGCTGAAGCCGAGTATTACGGATAAATCATTTCACTATTAAGACGCTCGTCCGATTCAATCTCCCAAAAGGCCTGCCGGGCGATGGCAAGCCCGGCGGGCCGTCATTGTTCTGCAATCTTGCTTGCGCATTCTGAGCGGGAAGTCTGGAGCCGCGCCGACCCCGAGCCGGCGCGCGATCGCCCGGGACACGCCTTGATGAGGGAACGATGACAGGAAAAGTCTATTGCTACCACTGCATGACCTACCACCACCCGGAAGCGATGCGGAAAGTCGTGACCCGTGCCGGCGAACGCTGGCGCTGCATCCGCTCCATCGAGGCGGCGCAGACCGGCGCTGCCGAGCGCAAGGCTTTCGGCGAACGGCAGTCCGAACTCAACCGGGCGCGCAGCCGCGCGATCAACGAGAGATCCATGTCCGAACGGTCCCGGCCGGCGTTTTTCTACTAGCGCGGTCGCCCGGCCCCTGCGGCAGGATGGACGCGGGGGCGTTTTTTCGCGTAGGATTCGGCCCGTCATTGGGGAGTAGCCGCCCTTCGCACGAAGGGGCTTGCGTCAACATACTTGGCCGTCCGGTCATGGCGCAGGCAGTTCCCGAACCTGGCAAGACCTTTGACCACCTCGCCTCCGGATTGGCCGGAGAGGCGACGTGGTCATTCGTCCTTGTCCGGCCAAGGAACTAAAATGGAAGCCTTCCTCGTTTCAACCGGCATCGTCGCCCTCGCCGAAATCGGCGACAAGACGCAACTTCTCGCCTTCATCCTCGCCGCCAAGTTCCGCAAGCCGGTGCCGATCATTCTCGGCATCCTGATCGCAACGTTGGTCAACCACGGTTGTGCGGGCGCCGTCGGTGCGTGGGTGACGACCCTGCTCGGCGCGGGCACCCTGCGCTGGGTGCTGGGCGTGTCCTTCATCGCAATGGCGATCTGGACGCTGGTTCCCGACAAATTCGACGAGGACGATGCCAAGCTCGCCCGGCTCGGCGTGTTCGGCACCACCGTCGTCGCTTTCTTTCTCGCCGAGATGGGCGACAAGACGCAGGTCGCAACCGTCGCGCTGGCGGCCCAGTACAAGGATCTGGTGACGGTGGTGGCCGGCACGACCCTCGGCATGATGCTCGCGAACGTCCCGGCGGTGATTCTCGGCGACCGCATCGCCGGCCGGATTCCGGTGCGCGTGGTGCACGGCATCGCAGCGGCGATCTTTGCCGTGCTCGGTGTCGCCACGCTGCTCGGCGTCGGCGAAGGGTTCGGCATCTGAGCGGCAAGCATCGACGCAGGCCTGCGCGGATAATGTCGGGCGCCCAAGGCGCGGTCGACCGTCTGGCGGCGGCCTGCGTCCGTTCTCCAGGCCTTTTCGGCGGTGGATGAAAATGACTCTGCAAGCAATCGACAACATCAATCTGGTCTCCCTGGCGGATACGCTGCTGAGCCTGACGACCGCTTTTGTCCTCGGCAGTCTGATCGGTTTCGAACGTCAGTACCGGCAGCGCACGGCGGGGCTTCGCACCAACGTGCTGGTGTCGGTCGGGGCGGCGATTTTCGTGGATATGGCCAATCATCTCGACGGCCATGACGGGGCGGTGCGCGTGGTGGCTTACGTGGTATCCGGCATCGGTTTCCTCGGCGCTGGCGTCATCATGCGCGAGGAGGGCAATGTGCGCGGGCTCAACACCGCGGCAACGCTGTGGGGCTCGGCGGCGGTTGGAGCCTGCGCCGGGGCCGATCTGCTGCTCGAAGCGGTGCTGGGGGCGCTGTTCGTGCTGGCTTCGAACACGCTTCTGCGGCCGGTGGTGAATCGGATCAACCGTGAGCCCATCGACACGCTGGCGGTCGAGGTGACCAATACGGTGTATGTGATCGCCCCCAAGACCCGCCAGAAGGAGGCGCTGCGCCTGCTCGAAGCGTCGCTGGAGGCAGCCGACCACACCGCCCGCGACTTGCTGGTGCATGCCTTCGGCGACGATGCTGTGGAGATCGAGGCGGTGCTGATGGCAACGGCGGTCGATGGCGAAGAACTCGACCGGCTGACCGCCCGGCTGGCCGAGCATCCCTGCGTCACCCAGGCTTTCTGGAGCCCCAGTACGACGGAATGAGGACACGCGTCCATCGAGGAAAATCGAAATGAACGACCTGCGAGATCTGGCCGAACTGGACGGTGAAGACGCCACCCCGGAACGGGAGGCCGCCACCAAACGCAGCACCTGGGTCAGCGTGATCGTCAATATCGCGCTGACGCTCACCCAGGTGACCGCCGGCGTACTGTCCGGCTCCCAGGGGCTGGTCGCCGACGGCGTGCATTCCTTGTCCGACCTGGTGGCCGACTTCGTGGTGCTGCTTGCCGTGCATCACAGCAAGAAGGCGCCGGACGAGGATCACCATTACGGCCATCAGCGTTACGAGAATGCCGCCTCGCTGGTGCTCGGCGGCCTCCTGCTGGCGGTGGGGATCGGCATGGTGTGGTCGGCGGTGCACAAGCTGCAGGCGCCGGAAACCATCCCGACCGTGCATCTTCTGGCGCTGTGGGTGGCGCTGGGGGCCTTGATCGCCAAGGAGGCGCTGTTCCGCTATATGCTGGCGGTGGCCGAACGGGTGCGTTCCAGCATGCTGGTGGCCAACGCCTGGCATGCCCGTTCGGATGCCGCTTCGTCGCTGGTGGTGGGCATCGGTATTGGCGGCAATCTGCTCGGCTTCGCGCTGCTCGACCCCATCGCCGCGCTGATCGTCGGCTGCATGGTTGCCAAGATGGGCTGGAGCTTCCTGTGGGATGCGCTCCACGACCTCACCGACCGGGCTGCCAACGAGGAGCAGATCGCCGCGATCGCCGCCGAAATCCTGGCCACGCCGGGGGTGCTGGGCTTTCATGAACTCAAGACGCGCAAGACCGGCGACATGATCCTGGCCGATGTCCATCTGGAGATCGACGGCGGCCTCACCGTCACCGAAGGCCACGATATCGCCGAGCGCACCCGCATCAACGTGATGACCCGGCATCCGGTCCTCTATCTTCTGACCCACGTGGACCCGGCCACCCCGCCGGCCAGTTAGGACGAACGGCATGTCGCTGGAAAACATCACCGAACTGCTCAAGAAGCAGAAGCTCGTGGAAGGCATGGTTCATGGCCAGAGCATGCCCCGCCATCAACTCGTCGAGACCATCGTGCATCGCAAGCATCTGGCCGAGATCCAGACCCTGCTGGCCCGGCTGCCCACCGGAGAGATCGCCAACATCCTCGAAGCCTTGTCCGTCGAGGACGCCCAGTTCCTCTGGAAGCAGTTGCCGGAATCCCGCGAAAACGACGTGCTGTGGGAAGTCTCCGAATCCCTGCGGGCGCATCTGGCGGGCAGTCGCGAGCCGGGGCCATCCGAAAGCCAGATCAACGCCTTCGAGTTGGTCGACGGGAAACTGCGCCAGGTGGCCATCACTTGCCGCAACGACATGGCGACGGCCAGCCCGATCTGGATCGATCTGCTCAATGCCACCAAGGCCGAACGGCGCTATGTGGGCGAGCACTTCGGGCTGGAGTTGCCTGATCCGGGCGAGGCGACGGACCTGGAAGTCAGTTCCCGTTTCCACGTCACCGAGAACGACGAAATCCACCTGCATTCGAACTTTCTGCTGGATCGCGAAGGCAATTCCCGCAGCGTTCCGGTGATCTTCATCCTGCACCGGGGCATTCTGTTCACCGTCCGCAACGAGGAGTTGCCGGTGTTTCGTCTGCAGAGACGCCGTGCGCGCACGCAGGCCGGCTATGTATCCGACAGTTTCGATCTGCTGATCGACCTCTACGGCGCCGACGTGGAGTATTCCGCCGATTCGCTGGAAGACATCTATGCCACGCTCGGCAAGGTCGGCCACAAGGTGCTGAGCGAAATCATGAGCGACGAGGAAGCCGCCGCGATCCTCGCCGAAATCGCCGAAGAGGAAGACCTCAACGGTCGCATCCGCGGCAACATCCTCGACACCCAGCGAGCGCTGTCCTTTTTGATGCGCGGCAAGATCCTGTCGCAAGGCCAGTTCGACGACGCCCGGCAGATCCTGCGCGACATCGAATCCCTCAACAGCCATACCGCCTTTCTGTTCGACAAGATCAACTTTCTGATGGACGCCACCATCGGCTTCATCAACATCAACCAGAACAAACGGGTTTCCCAGCTCACGGTGTTTGGCGTGGTGTTCATGCCGATCAATATCCTGGCCGGCATCGGCGGCATGTCGGAATTCTCGATGATGACTTCGGGAGTTTCCTGGCCCCTGGCCTACGGCGCGCTCATCGTCGGCATGGGTCTGGTGGGGTGGGGCACCTACGTCGTATTGAAACACTTCGAGAATCGCCGGGCCAAAAGCGCCGTCAAATCGGGCTAAGCCAGCGCGATCGGCGCGCGGCAGGCGGCGCTTCGGTGAAATGTCAAATATGGCGCCTTCTTCAAGACGTAAAAAAACTGTCACATCGCCGCCGTATGGTGGTGACCATGTGGATACTCAGCCTGCTGAAGCCAGCCCCCTCTTCGCCCCGCGACGGGACGGAGGATTTCATGCGGCGTTCGTCCTTACACCTCGCCCACCGTCAGGAGCCCGCATCCATGCTGTTTTTCGAACTTTTTTCCAATGCACCCGAGATCGTCGACATTCCGGCCGATGAGGCGCTTTTTTGCGAAGGCGATCACGGCAGCACCATGTATGTGCTGATCCGCGGCAAGGCCGAGGTCTCCGTCGGGGGGCGTCTGATGGAAGTGCTGCAGCCCGGCAACATCGTCGGCGAAATGTCCATCGTTTCGCCCGGCCCCCGCTCCGCCACGGTGACGGCCAGCGAAGACAGTGAATTCGTCATCATCGACGAGCATCGTTTCAACGAACTCGTCCGGCACGCGCCCGATTTTGCGTTGAAGGTCATGCGCACCCTCACAGATCGGCTGCGCCGAACCGACGCCATCCTGTCGGCCTGACCGGCGCGCGGATAACGCGCGCAATGTCGCGCCGTGCGTCGGTGTTACGCCTTGCGGTTCATGGTTCGGCGACAAACCGATAGCCGATGCCGGGCTCGGTGACGATGTGGTCCGGATTGGCCGGGTCAGCCTCAAGTTTCTTGCGCAACTGCCCCATATAGACCCGGACATAGTGGCTGTCCTCTGCATGGGAAGGGCCCCAGACGGCCTTGAGCAGTTGCCGATGCGTCAGCACGCAATCGGGGTTGGCCAACAGATAGGCCAGCAGGCGGAACTCGATGGGCGTCAGGTGGAGTTGCGCACCATCTTTCTCGACCAGTCGCCTGCCCAGATCGATCTTGACCGCGCCGAACTCCACCTGGCTGGGTCCGTCCGTTCCTGCCCGCTGGCGTCGCCGCAGATGGGCGCGTATGCGGGCGAGGAGTTCCGCGGATCCGAACGGCTTGGTGAGATAGTCGTCGGCTCCGGCGTCGAGTGCGGCGACCTTTTCGGCTTCCGCCGTTCGCGCCGACAACACGATGATCGGAATCTCCGACCAGGTGCGTAGTTCCCGGATCAGATCGATCCCGTCGCCGTCGGGCAGGCCGAGATCGAGCACCAGCAGGTCGGGCTTGCGCGTTCCGGTTTCGATAAGCCCACGCTTGACGGAGTCGGCCTCGAAGACGTCGCAGCCTTCCGCTTCCAGCGCCAGACGCACGAAGCGGCGCAGGTTCGCTTCATCCTCGACAACTATCACTTTTGGATTCGGGTGAGACATGTCGCTTCCTCTCGGTCCGGTGGGGTGTCCGCGTCGTTGACGAGCGGGGGCGGCGTGCCCAAAGGCAGTGAGAACACGAAGCAGGCGCCGCCGCCGGGGCGTTGTCTGGCGTGGATTTCACCGTCGTGGGCTTCGACGATGGCGCGGCAGATGGCCAGACCAAGGCCCACTCCGGGGGTGTTGCCTTCCTGCCGGCCGCGCTCGAACTTCTTGAAGATCGCCTCCTCGCGGCCCGTCGGCAGGCCGGGGCCGTCGTCCTCCACGTGCACTTCCATTTGCGTGCCGGTCGCGAACGCACGAATCCAGATATGGCTGCCCGGCGGCGTGTATTTCAGTGCGTTTTCGAGCAGATTGCTGAATACCCGCTGCATCAGCACCGAATCCACCTCGACAAGCGGGAGGTCGTCATCCAGTTCCACCCGCACCTGATGATCTGCGAGCGCCGGTCGCAAGCCCTTGATCGCGCTGCCGACCACCTCTTCGAGAGGTTGCCACTGGCGGTTCAGTTGAATCCGGCCGGCCTGCAGGCGGGCCATGTCGAGCAGGTTGTCCACCTGCGCGTTGATCCGCAAGGCCTGCTCCCGCAATTTGCGGGAAATCTCGGCTTGCGCGTCGTTAGGGGGAGGCTGGGTCAGGAACATGGAGTCGGCCAGTCCGATCAGCACGCTGAGCGGTGTGCGCAGGTCGTGGGAGATCGCCGAAAGCAGTGAGTTGCGCAGTCGCTCGGATTCCATCTGGACGGTGGTTTCCTGGGCGACGCCCACGTAGTGCACCCGCTCCAGCGCAATGGCGATCAGCGAAGCAAAGGTGTCGAGCAAGCGCCGCTGCTCGGGAATCAGCAGACGGGCCGGATTGCGCATTTCGAGTGCCAGCACGCCACGCAGGCGCATCGGCGCCTTGAGGGGCAGGTACAGGATCGGGCTGGCGGGCAAGGTGTCGGTGCCCTGGCCTGCCGGTTCGGCATGATCGAAGGCCCACTGGGCAATGCCGGGGTCGATTTCGGGGAGACCGACGGAGGCAAACAGGGGCGGCTGCAGGCGGTCGTGGTCGTCGGTGAGCAGGAAGGCTGCCCGGGCGCCCATTTCCGCGACCAGGAAGCGTTCGCCGATCTCGGCAATCTGCTCCGGCAGCAAGGCGCCGGAGAGATCCCGCGACATTTCATAGAGCGCCCGCACGCGGCTCTCCCGGCTGCCGGCGACATGGGCCTGATATTTGTATCCCGCGGTAAGCTGGCCGACCACCAGGCCCACCACCAGCATCACCGCGAAGGTCATCAGGTATTGCACGTCGCTCACCGCGAAGGACATCCGCGGCGGGACGAAGAAGAAGTCGAAGATGGCCACGCTCAGGAAGGATGCCATCACCGCCGGGCCGCGCCCGAAGCGCACCGCCACGAATACGACGGCGAGCAGGAACACCATGACGATGTTGGCCAGATCGAACAGCGGATACAGCGGCGTCGCAATCAGACCGGCCAGGCCGCAGACGACGGCGGTCAGCGCGTAAGTCCGCCAGTCGGCCGTAACTTGGGCGGCGAGCAGGCCGGGCTGCCGCTCGGCGGCGGGCGTGTGCCCGTCCGAGCGCGCCACCTGGATGACGTCGAGATCGGGGGCGAGCTGTCCGATGCGGTCGGCGACCGAGCGCCGCCAGACACGCCAGCGCCGCGGATCGTCCCGTCCAACCATGATCCGGGAGAGATTGTGGCTGCGGGCGTAACGGACCGCTTCGTCTTCCACGCTCGCACCGGTGACGGTTGCGGTGTCGGCGCCGAGCTCCTGCGCCAGCTTGAGCGTCTTGAGGATGCGGTCCCGGCTGACGGCCGGCAGCCGCTGGCGTTCCGGGGTTTCGATGTAGATGGCGTGCCACGGCGCTTCGAGACGGCTCGCGATGCGCGCGGCGGTGCGCACGATCTTCTCGCTGCCCGCGCCGGGCCCGACGCAGGCCAGCAGGGAATCGTGGGTCTGCCAGACCGGCGACACCAGTTGATCGCGCCGGTATTGCTGAACGTCGTCGTCCACCCGGTCGGCGGTGCGACGCAAGGCCAGCTCGCGCAGCGCCAGCAGGTTGCCCTTGCGAAAGAAGTTGCGGATCGCCCGCTCGGCCTGATTGGGCAGATAGACCTTGCCGTCCCGCAGGCGCTCCAGTAGCTCGTCCGGCGGCAGGTCCACCAGGACGACTTCGTCGGCATCGTCGAAGATCCGGTCCGGCACCGTCTCCCAGACGCGGATGCCGGTGATGCCGCTGACCACGTCGTTGAGGCTCTCCAGATGCTGCACGTTGACGGTGGAATACACGTCGATGCCGGCCGCGAGCAACTCTTCCACATCCTGCCAGCGCTTGGGATGACGGGAGCCGGCGACGTTGGAGTGGGCCAGTTCGTCCATCAGGATCAGCGCCGGTTTGCGCGCCAGTGCCCGATCCAGATCGAATTCGGCCAGCACGCGTCCCCGGTAGGGCACGTCCACCGGCGCAATGCGTTCGATACCGTCGGCCATCGCCTCGGTTTCGATGCGTCCGTGGGTTTCGACCACGCCGATGACCGCGTCCACTCCCTGGATGAGCTGCTGGCGCGCGGCCGCAAGCATGGCGCAGGTCTTGCCGACCCCGGCCGAGGCGCCGAAGAAGATCTTCAGCCGTCCGCGGCCGGCGCGCGCCTCGTCCTGCCGCACCCGGGCGAGCAATTCGTCCGGGTTGGGGCGACCGTCGTTGTGGGTTTCGCCTGCGGCCATGCCTAATGCTCCGGCTTCCGGAACACGCGGGCCAGGGACGACCACTTGGCGTGGCCGTCGAGGCGCTCGTCGGACATGGCTTCGAGAAAGTCCGAAAGCCGCTTGGAGCGTGCAACGGCGAACAGCACCAGGCTCAGGGTCACGACCGTGACCACGCCGAACTGGAGCAGTTTGCGCGACTCCGGCACCTCGGGAAAACTGAACAGGTTCATGCCGAAGTAGCCCGTCACCACGGTGGCGATCAGGCCGAAAATCGTCACCACGGTCAGCCGCAGCACCGTGCCCGATTGGCGGCGCTGGCTGTCGCTGTCGAGGTAGGCGCTCATTTCGCGCACCTGCTCCTTCACGTCGGCGAACAGTTCGTCGTTGCGCAGATGCTGGGTGGTGCGCTGGAACAGGGTCTGGACCAGACCCTGTTCGGAAACCTCGTGGAACCAATAGCGGTGGGTGAAGCGCAGGAATGTCTCGAAGGACTGACGGATGCTGCGCTTGAAGCGGCGCACGGATTCGCTGTCGCGAATATCGAGATCGTTGACCGCACTGGCCAACCCGTCCGAAAAAGACAGCAGGGCCGCCCGGTGAAAGTGGGCAATCAGAAAGACGAGGAAATACTGATGCCGGAAACGGGCCAGAAAGCCGTGGTCGGCGTCCCGGAAGTAGTCCGAGCCGGCCTCGCCGACCAGCACCAGGGCGTTGCCGGTGCAGATGAAGCGGCTGTTGGGTCCGTCTTCCGAATCGGTCCAGAAGCGATCCTCGCAGTGCAGCCGCTCGAAGCGGATCACCGCCGGGTCGCGCAGGGGCAAGGGGTCGCGGGATGGCAGATTGGCGACGAAGCCGATGCGGATGAAGTCTTCCCGGCTGAGGGCGCGGGGATTGTCGAGGGCCAGATAGGCCATCATCGGCATGCGGTAGTACTCGATCAGCCGGAATCGCCACTCGCCGGGCTCCTCTTCCTGGTCGAGCACCAGCGGTCTGAGCAGCCAGGCCCACAGGGCACCGACGCAGGGCGCCCGGTTGCGGCACACGAACTGCAGATAGCGTTCCCGCTTTTCCGAGTCGGAGCTTGCGAGCACCCGGCCCTCCCGGTCCAGCAGCTCGGATCGATGGACGTTATGCACGCCCTGTCCCTTCTCGTCCCAACCCGTCGGGTAGGCCCGCCCGAAGCGGTAAAGCAGTTCCAGTGCGGTGGCCAGGGGCAGATCGTCGGCTGCGACCTCCACGTTGAGCAGGGCCACATCCATGTCGAGAAACAGATAGAGATCCACATGGGCGACACGCAGGCGGATCGGCGCGTCACCCGGCCGCAGGGTGACGCTCAGGGCCGCGACATCGGTGCGCCGATAGACGGCCATCGGCGCCGCCCGGCTGGGCTGCCCGTTCGGCGTGCCCGAACGGCTTTCTCCATACAGAAAGCGCTGCACGTAGGGCAGGAAGGCCACGAACTCCTTGTAGTGGCGCTCCTGGAACTCCGTCGGGTCGGCGGTGAACTCGTCGTCGACGAGCGCCCAGCGTCCGCCGTCGGTCATCAGGCGGTCGATGCGGGCCACATTTTCGCCCGCGAAGCCGGGCCGGATCTGCACCGGCCAGACCAGGACATCCCGGAAATGGCGGACAAGGTGCTCTGGCTGCGAAAGCATGGGTCTCCCTTTCTCTCTGTTCTTATGGGGTGTTGCCGCGTGTGGCACGGCGCGCTGCCATTGTCTTCCATTGACGGCAAAACCAGGCAAGCAGCGCGCTCCGCCGGGTCAGTGCATAGTGGGCTTCCAGACAGTGTCCGTGCCGTATCCGCACGCTTTGCAGGCGCAAGCCGCTCGGGCAGGCGACCGCCGGCGCGCACATCTCGAATTGACACACGGCAACCCGACGTCCCCGCCAGCGCGCCATCCCGACTCCCGCCTGCAAGGCCAACTGGCCGAGGCCCTGTCCCCTCAATTGGGGCCTCACATAGAAAAGCAGTTCGCTTAGCCCGGCATGGAGCATTGCCTCCGTTTCGGCAACGACGGCAGCGACGGGACCATCCTGCATGCAGAGTCCGATGACCTGCACGTAATTCCGTGCAAAGTCGCCGCTCTCGGGAAAGATCAGGCTGTGCCGCCAGGTCGTCCATATCGGCGTATGGCCGACGGCGGCCGCGAGCCCGTTCCAGGTCTCGCGCAGGACAGGCCGATCCGTGCGGACATGCAGTTTTCGCCAGCGATAACCGGCAGGCGCGCGGGGCAGGAAACAGGCGAGCGTCTCCCGGTCGGTATCGTGCGGCAGCATGGGCTAGTCGATTTCCGCGGTGCCTGGGCGGTGTCGTTGGCGTAGCGCGGCGGCCGCGGCCATCTCGGCAAGCGTGCGCCGCCGAGCCAGACATCCGAGCGCGACCTTGCACTTTGGCGAGCACGTCAGCGCGCAGCCGCAGGCCAGTCGGTGAAGCACCGCCGAGACTTCATGCGGCGCCCCGCATACCGGACAGACATGAACCGGCATGGGCTAAAGGCTCCGCGCGGCATACCGGGCCAGCGCGACCGGGTGGTTCGCCACACTTGGGGCGACGATATAGACGTTGCACTGGGCGGCCGGACCGACGGCAAAGGCGAAGCCCATCGCTGCGTCGCCGGAGACGGCGAGGCGCAAGGGCCGATTCTGGCCGGCCAGAAAGACCCGCAGCGCCGCCTGCCCCATCGGCGACGTCGGAAAGCCGAAGCGTTCGGGCGCCCCGGCTGCGTCGAGGGTTGCGACTTCGCAGGTGTTCTTGCCGGCCAGGATGCCTATGCACAGATCAACAGGATTCACTTTCATTTCCTTTGCTTCCTCGGGACAGATATTGAGCGCTGCGGGCGACGACGCCGGCGACCCCGTCCGGAAGGATCAGGGTGCCGCGGCTTTCGCAGGTCAGGATTTCGAGCAGCAGCACCTCGGGGCGCCGGGCGTCCACCACATGCACGGCGCCGACGCCCGAACGCAGTGCGCGGGCGAGCGTCAGGTCGGCGGCGTCCGGCATCGAAGCCTCCACCTCGCTGGCCGACAGGCGATGGAGGCGCTTCCCCCGGTTGTCGGTCAGGCCTGCGGAGTCCCGCATCACGATCAGCTTTGCCGCTTTCAGGTGGGCCGCGATGGCGGCGGCCACATGGCTCCCTTCAATCGGGCAGACCCGACCGTCGGGCGCCGTGCCGAGCGGGCGGACAACCGGCAGAAAGCCGTGGGCGAAGTGCATGTGAAGCAGCGCGGGATCGATCCGGGCGATCTCCACGGCCGAGGCGTATTGCTCGGTCAAAGGGGCGGCGCGCACCTGAAGGAAGCCTCCGTCCGCGCCGGTCAGGCCCACCGCCCGTCCGCCGTGGCGATTGATCAGGCTGACCAGTTCCGCGTTGAGGACGCCGCCCCGATGGACGACGACCAGCCGGAGTCCCACCAGACTGAGCAGGGCCAGATCGCGCCCGAAAGCGTTCCAGGCTTCCGGGTGGCCGGCGCTGCGGCGAACGTAGTCGATGACGAAAGTCTTGCCGTGATAGGCATGGATGTAGGGAAGCGCTTCGGCGAGCACCCGGGCCTGTTGTTTCCCCAGCGCGCTGGCGGGGCCTTCAGCGTTCATGGCGGCAGACTCGGTTCAGGCGGCGGTCGTCAGCCAGGACGCAAACAGCGCCCGGATCGCGTCGGGGTCGTCGCAGGCGTGCAAGGCGTCGCGAAAGCGCGGGTCGGTGAAGAGGGCGGACACCCCGGCGAGAATGCCCAGGTGGGTGTCGGTGGCCCGCTCCGGAACCAGCAGGACGATGAAGTCCGAAACGGGCTTGCCATCCGGCGCGGCGAAGGGCATGGGACGACGCGGCCTCACATAAGCCGCATGGGTTTCGCGCAGGCCGGCGAGCCGCCCGTGGGGAATCGCGACCCCCTGGCCCAGCGCCGTGGAACCGAAGGCTTCCCGCTGGACCAGGGCTTCGGCCACCCGGACGCGCGGCAAGCCGTGCCGGCGCTGCATGAGCTGGCCCACCTCGTCGAAGAGGGCGGTGGCGCCACTGACATTCAGGTCGAGCAGGATGTCTTCCGGACGCAGGATGTCGGCAATCGAAATCATGTTCGTTTCCTCGCTTGGGTGGGTCAGAAGCTCCGGCCGACCGAGAGGACGGCGACGCCCCGGCCGGCGTCACGGCTTCTTGAGCCGTTTCCGGTTCCGTCGCTGCGCATGCTGCTGCTGAAGCAATAGAGTTCGCCATTGGCGCAGCGTCCCTGGGCGTCGGTGCCGACGTAGGCGGCGCCGACGATCCAGCCCGAAACCGCTTTGGTGAGACCGATGCGCCAGTCGGTGTAGTGACCGTCATAGGTCGAGCCGTCGGCATTGAGGTAGGCGAAGTCACGCAGCAGCAGTCGGCCGAGGTGCGCGCCAAGCACATAGCCGTTGCCGAAATCGTGGGTGGCCGACAGGTCCAGGTAGCCCGTTCCCCGTGTGCCCGGCATCGAGAAATAGTCCGTGACGGCATGGGCGTATTTCAGGGTCAGGAAGCGCCAGCTGCCGGCGACGTAGACTTCGCCGTTGTCCACGCCGCCGTTCGCGGCGCTGCCGGGATGACGGCGATTGACGCCGGCGTAGGCGTTGTCCAGATGTGTCCCGGGGTAGGCGTAATACAGGGCACCGACATCCAGGCCGACATCGCCCACCGTGGTCTTGTAACCGCCGTAGAAGTCCATCTCCAGACTGCCCTCGGGGTAGCCGGCGCCACTGCTGACGTTGGAGTTCCAGTTGCCGGCATAGAACCCGGAAGCGTGGGCGTAATCGAAACCGCCCTGGACGGCCGGCTTGCCGAAAGTCTGGTCGAGACCGCGGAAGCGATAGCTGCTGAAGAGGCCCAGATTGGCGCTCAGCGGGGACGGCGGCGGAGCGTCCGCGGTGTCCTGTTCCGCGTGTAGAGGCGAATGGAAGAGTGCGGCGGCCAGCGGGGAGAGGGTCAGCACGGTGAGGCGTTTGAGCGTATTCGACATGTTTCTCGGCGGTTCCGGATTCAGTTTTGCAGCGCGTCCAGCGCCAGGTTGAGCTTCAGCACATTGACCCGCGGTTCGCCGAGCAGGCCCCACTGGCGGCCTTCCGTGTGGGCGGCGACCAGCGCGCTGAGCTGCGTCTCGGGCAGGTGTCGGGCTTTGGCGATCCGGCCGACCTGCCACAAGGCGGCGGCCGGGCTGATGTGCGGGTCGAGGCCGCTGGCGGAGGCCGTGACGAGGTCCGCGGGGATCGGCGTCCCATTGGCCGGGTCGGCGGCACGCAGGGCGTCGATACGGCCCTTGACCGCATCCACGAGGGCCGGGTTGAGGGGGCCCTGATTGGAGCCCGACGACGCGGAGGCGTTGTAGGGCTGGGGCGCGGTGGCGGACGGACGGCCCCAGAAGTGTTTCGGATCGCTGAAGTTCTGGCCGATCAGGCTCGAGCCCACCGGCTTTCCGTCCTTGAGGATCAGGCTGCCGGCCGCTTGCTCCGGAAAGGCCGCGCCGGCAACGCCGGTGACGGCCAGCGGGTAGGCGAGACCGGTGACGGTGCTCAGCAGTACGAAGAGGCTGAGGGCAGGGCGCAAAAGGGTTTTCATGTTTGTTTCTCCGGATTCAGACGAGGCCGGTGGCAGCCAGGACGATGTCGATCAGCTTGATTCCGATAAAGGGCACCAGGATGCCGCCCAGGCCGTAGACGGCGAGGTTGCGGCGCAGCAGCGTGGCGGCGCCAAGGGGGCGGTAGGGCACGCCTTTGAGCGCCAGCGGAATCAGGAAGACGATGATCAGGGCGTTGAAGATCACCGCCGACAGGATCGCCGACCCCGGATTGGCGAGCCCCATCACATTGAGCGCGGCCAACTGCGGGTAGGTGCCGACGAAGGCCGCCGGAATGATGGCGAAATACTTGGCGATGTCGTTGGCGATGCTGAAGGTGGTCAGCGAGCCGCGCGTCATCAGCATCTGCTTGCCGGTCTCGACCACTTCGATGAGCTTGGTCGGGTTGGAGTCCAGATCCACCATGTTGCCGGCCTCCTTGGCGGCCTGGGTGCCGGTGTTCATCGCCACCGCCACGTCGGCCTGGGCCAGCGCCGGGGCGTCGTTGGTGCCGTCGCCGGTCATCGCCACCAGGCGGCCTTCGGCCTGATATTGGCGGATCAGGGCCAGTTTGGCTTCCGGCGTGGCTTCCGAGAGAAAGTCGTCCACCCCGGCTTCGGCGGCGATGGCGGCGGCGGTCACGCGGTTGTCGCCCGTCACCATCACGGTCTTGATGCCCATCCGGCGCAGTTCGGCAAAGCGTTCCTTGATGCCGCCCTTGACGATGTCCTTCAGCTCGATCACGCCGAGAACCCGTTTGTCTTCGGAGACCACCAGCGGCGTGCTGCCGCGGCGGGCGACTTCGTCGACGCGGGCGCCGACCGCGGCTGGGAAGCTGCCGCCGAGGCTCTCCACATGGCGGCGGATCGCGTCGGCGGCCCCCTTGCGGATCTGCTTGACACCCGCAGCCGGCGTCGCGCCGTCCCAAGCCGGCTGGGCGCTGCCGCGGAGGGCGGGCGAAGCCGTGGGGGCGCTGATATCCACGCCGCTCATGCGGGTCTGGGCCGAGAAGTGTACGAAGTGGGCATCGAGGGCATGGATATCCCGCTCCCGCAAGTTGTACTTCTGCTTGGCAAGCACGACGATGCTGCGGCCCTCCGGCGTTTCGTCGGCGAGGGAGGCGAGCTGGGCCGCGTCGGCCAGCTCCGCTTCGCCGACGCCGTCGGCCGGCAGGAAAGCCGAGGCCTGACGGTTGCCGAGGGTGATGGTGCCGGTCTTGTCCATCAGCAGCACATCGACGTCGCCGGCCGCCTCGACGGCGCGACCGGAGGTGGCGATCACGTTGGCCTGCATCATGCGGCTCATGCCGGCCACGCCGATGGCCGACAGCAGGCCGGCGATGGTGGTGGGGATCAGGCACACCAGCAGGGCCACCAGCACGGTGATGCTCACCGGCTGGCCGGCGCCGGACACCTCGACGCTGAACAGCGAGAAGGGCAGCAGGGTGACGGTGACGCCCAGGAAAACGATGGTCAGCGCCACCAGCAGAATGGTCAGGGCGATTTCGTTGGGGGTTTTCTGGCGCTTGGCGTTTTCCACCATCGCGATCATCCGGTCCACGAAGGTCTCGCCCGGGTTGGCGGTGACGCGCAGCACGATCCAGTCCGACAGCACGCGGGTGCCGCCCGTTACCGCGGAGAAGTCGCCGCCGGACTCCCGGATCACCGGTGCCGATTCGCCGGTGATGGCCGATTCGTCCACCGAGGCAACGCCTTCGATCACTTCGCCGTCGGCGGGGATCACCGAGCGGCCGACGTCGCCGGCCTCGACCACCACCACGTCGCCCTTGCGCAGTTCGCTCCCCTGCACCAATTGCCATTTGCCGCCGTAATGGGGCTCCAGCAGCTTCTTGGCCCAGGTTTCGCGCTTGAGGCCGCGCAGCGATGCGGCCTGGGCCTTGCTGCGGCCTTCGGCCAGGGCTTCCGCAAAGTTGGCGAAGAGCACCGTAAACCAAAGCCACATGGCGATGGCGAGGATGAAGCCGGCCGGGGCGTCGCCTTCGCCACCCAGCGCCTGGATCGCCAAAAGTGTGGTCAGGATGCTGCCCACATACACCACGAACATCACCGGATTGCGCCACTGCACCGCCGGGTTGAGCTTGCGGAAGGCATCGCGCACCGCCGGTACGGCCAGCGCGGAATCGAACAGCGAAAAAGTCTTCTTGGTCATGTCTTTCTCCTTAGGCCGCCATCCACAAGACCAGGTGCTCGATGACCGGCCCCAGCGCCAGCGCCGGCACGTAATTGAGCAGGCCGACCAGCAGCACCGTGCCGATCAGCAGCGTGACGAACAGCGGGCCGTGGGTCGGCATCGTTCCGGCTCCGGTCGGAATCCGCTTCTTGGCGGCGAGGGAGCCCGCCATCGCCAGCACCGGGACGATCACGCCGAAGCGGCCAAACCACATCGCGACGGCCAGCAGCACGTTGTAGAAGGGCGTGTTGGCGGACAGGCCGGCAAAGGCACTGCCGTTGTTGTTGGCCGCCGAGGTCAGCGCATAAAGAATTTCCGAAAAGCCGTGGGCGCCGGGGTTGGCGATGCCGGCCCGGCCCGCTTCGCTCATCACCGCGATGGCGGTGCCGAGGAGCACCAGCAAGGGGGTGACGAGGATGGCGATGGAGCTCATCTTCATCTCGTAGGCTTCGATCTTCTTGCCCAGGTATTCCGGGGTGCGGCCGATCATCAGTCCGGCGATGAAGACGGCCAGGATGGCAAACACCAGCATGCCGTAGAGGCCGGTGCCGACGCCGCCGAAAACCACCTCGCCGAGTTGCATGTTGGCCAGGGGGATCAGCCCGCCGAGGGGCGTGAAGGAATCGTGCATGGCGTTCACCGCACCGCAGGAAGCGGCGGTGGTGATCGTCGCGAAAAGGGCCGAGTCGGCGATGCCGAAGCGGGTTTCCTTTCCTTCCATGTTGCCGCCGGACTGGAGCGGGCCGGCAAGCTGATCCACACCCAGCGCGGCGATGCGGGGATTGCCCTGCTGCTCGAAACTCAGCGTTGCCCACGCCAGGGCCACGAACATGAGGGTCATCGCGGCAAGCACCGCCCAACCCTGGCGCTCGTCGCCCACCATCCGTCCGAAAGCCACGCACAAGGCGGCCGGGATCAGGAAGATCGCCAGCATCTGAACGAAATTGGCGAGCGGCGTGGGGTTTTCGTAGGGGTGGGCCGAATTGGCGTTGAAGAAGCCGCCGCCGTTGGTGCCCAGCATCTTGATGGCTTCCTGGGAGGCCACCGGGCCCATCGCGAGGGTCTGGGTGCCGGTTTCGGCGGCTTCGGTGATCGGCGCGTCCTTGTCGTCCTTCAGCGGCTGCCCGGCGGCGTCGAGCTTCGGTGCGTCGTAGCGGGTGACTTCCACCGTCGTCACGTCGCGATAGGCATCGAAGTTCTGGATGACACCCTGACCGACCAGGAAGAGGGCGGTCACAAAGGAAAGCGGCAGCAGCAGATAGAGCGTGGCCCGGGTCAGATCCGTCCAGGCGTTGCCGACCGTGGCGGCGCTATGACGCGCAATGCCGCGGATCAGCGCGATCACCACGACAATCCCGGTTGCCGCCGAGAGGAAGTTCTGCACCGTCAGGCCGAGCATCTGGACCAGATAGCCCATGCTCGATTCGCCGCCGTAGCCTTGCCAGTTGGTATTGGTAACGAAACTGATGGCGGTGTTGAACGCGGAATCCGGCGTAACGGCCGCCATCTGTTGCGGATTGAGAGGTAACACCGCCTGGAGGCGCTGGAGCGCATAGACCGCCAGAACGCCGAGGGCATTGAACAGGAGCAGCGCCAGCGCATAGCGCAAGCCGCTCATTTCCTCGTCGGGCCGCACGCCGCACAGGCGGTACAGGATGTTCTCGACGGGACGGCCTGGGCCGAAGCGTCCTTCCATCGCATGGGCGATGTAGTGACCGAGGGGTTTGGCCAGGATCAGCAGGACGGCCAGAAACGCGCCCAGAAGAAGCCACGCATGGGAGGTCATGAGAAGTCCTCCGGCTTGAGAAGCGCGGCCACCAGATAGATCAGCAACGCGACGGCCACGATTGCGCCGACAACATAAGCCCCGCTCATTTGGGGCCTCCCAGACGGTCGCAGCCGACCGCAAGGCCGATCATCAGCGCCACCAGGGCACCGGTGAGGGCGAGGTAAACGAGATCCATGATTTCCCCTTTCGGATCGAACTTTTCGGTACCGTCATGCTAGGGAAGGCGGTATCAAAAGATTCGCAAAAGGGGAGGCGAACGGATAAAGGACTTATAAAGACGCGCCCGTTTTTTCGGCACCGCGATACCGACGGTCGGTGCCGCGACAGTGGCGAGGCGGCCGGACGCCACTGGCAAAAAGCGCATTCCGAACGCGGTGGTGGCCTGTGTGCAAGGCGGCTTCCGCGAGCCCAACTTCGCGTCGCATGGTCTTGAAGGGCAGATCGTGTCGGCCATTCCGGCCATACAGCCAACGCAAAACCAGCGTCAGGTACGAATGCAATTTTTGGCGCAGTGGAACGCTGAGATTCGCCGATGGGTTCCGTCGCCTATGGCCCACTTTTCTAAGCGATAGGGTTGATCTTCCACTACGATCCACCTTTCGGCATGCCGCATGCCGTATCCATGTGCGGGTTCGCGAGGGAGTGTCATGTCATACGAGGCAAAGCCGGTTTTCCTGAGCTATAGCCGTAGCGACATCATCGCAGCGGGTATCTTGCATCGCGCCCTGGAACAGGCGGGGCTGAAGGTATTCAAAGACGACAAATCCATTCGTGCGGGCGAGCGCTGGTTGAGCGCGCTGGAAAAGGCTGTGGAGGAATGCGCTGCATTCGTCGTGCTCGTCGGTAGCGAAGGTGTGCGGCGCTGGGTTGCAGGCGAAGTGCAGGTGGCGCTGATCCGACATTACGCGCCACAGGACGACAAGGATCGACTGCCCATCTTCCCGATTCTGCTGGGCGATACCGGCCCCGATCGTCTGCCATCTTTCCTTGCCCTTTTTCAGGGCGTCCGATGGAACGATACCGAGGATCTGCCGAAACCGCTCGTCGAAGCCTTAAAAGCGTGTAGAGGACTGGCCGATCAGGCGCTCGACAAGAAGCCCGTTTTCGAGAAATGCCCATTCCTGGGGTTGTCTGCCTTTACGCGCAAGGATGCACTTCTGTTTTTCGGTCGCCGCTTGGAAACCCTGCAGGCCCTCGCCGGCCTGGGGGACCAGTCGGAGAGCAATCCAGATGAATTCAGTGGATTTGGTGGATATCACTACATGCGCTGGCTTCAGATCGAAGGCAATAGCGGTGCCGGAAAGTCCTCGCTGGTGCAGGCAGGAATGCTGCCGATGATCGAATCCGGTGCCTTGTGGCCTCGTACGGGCATCGACCGTTGGATCATTCTCGGTCCGATGATGCCCGGCGTGGATCCGGTCCGAAATCTGGCCGTCGCCCTGGTGCAGGGTTTCGCAGACAAGCAAGTGGCGAAGCTGACGATCGATGACGTGCAGGAGCGATTCAGCAGGTATCCGGAGGGCGAGCCGGAAGACCGGAAAGGTCTCGCCAACGTGTTGATCGAGAATCTTCCCAGGCCATCGCAGGATGAAAGGGACACAAGATATGCCTTCCTCCTGGTCATCGATCAGTTCGAGGAGCTGTTTACCTTTGCCGACGATGGGAAGCGCGCGCTGTTCGACAAGCTGATCGCCACGGCCCTGAAGGATCCGGCCTGCCCGCTCTTTGTCATCAGCACCGTCCGGGCCGATTTTCTCGAGAGCTTCGTGAAGCTGCCCAGTCTGGGCGAAATCTATAACAAGAAGTGCAAGCGCTTTTTCATTCCCAACATCTCGGTGTCCGGTCTCAAGGAAATCATCGAAGGCCCCGCAGAACTTGCCGGGATTTCCGTTGGGGCGGTCAGCTCGATGATTCTTGCCGATGCAAAGGAAGAGATGGGCGGCGCACTGCCGCTGGTGGAAAACGCCCTGGAAGGGCTTTGGAAGGCGCTTCAGGATGACACGCAGGGTCGGGGCAAGGCGTTGGCCCTAAGCGTAGAGCACTATGTCAATGAGGGGCGGCTCGTCGGCATGCTGTCGAAGATGGCCAATGAGTTGCTCAATGACATCGAAAACGACCAGAAGCTTGGCAAGGCCGGTCGGGAGGGCGCGCTGGCGCTGTTGTTGGCGCTGACCCAAGTCAATGAAAACGGTCGCCATACCCGCAAACGCATCAGTCGGCGCGACGGTGTGCTGGCTGCGGGAAAAGGCAATAAGGCGCTAGGGGAGCGAATCCTGCTGCGCCTGTCCGGCGCGCCCTCGGCAGAACAAGGGCGTTTGAGACCATATCGCGCCCCGCGTCTGGTCGTGTGCGAAGTCGAGATGGACGCCGAAGGAAATCCAAAGAAGGATTGGGAAGGCAACGTCATCGGGCATGTCGATCTGATTCACGAAACCCTGATCCGGCCGCGATCCAAGGACAAGAGCAGCGCAAAAGACGTTGGCTACTGGCCGGAGTTGTACGCTCACATTGAAGCGAACATCTCGGCGAGCTATGAGCGTCAGGAAAGGGAAATTCAGTACAGACGGAAGCTTCGGAAAGTGGAGGATCAGGCTCGGCAATGGGATGCGAGCCAGGGGTGGCGCCGCTGGTGGAAGCAGTCCGGCCTGCGATTGCCGGCCCACCGAAAGTTGCGCCGGGATATGAGTGAGCTGGGGCATCGCTACTATTCCTGGAGCGTTGTCCTGATGCGTCGCCAACTGGCTTCCCTTGTACTGCTGCTTTGCCTTGTCGGCCCACCCTGGTGGTGGCTCACGAAAAACGGCTTGCCGCCCATCTATCTGATCAAGGTGGCGAAGTGGTGGAGGGGGTACTCGCCACCGCTGCCTGAGCTGGTCGACATCAAACCGGGGAGCTTCACTATGGGTTGCAAGGAGGGGCGGGACGATGTTTATGGAGCCAAGTGCCGCCCCAACAAGGCACGGCCGGTCACGTTGGACAAAGCGTATTCCCTCGGCAAGTACGAAGTCACCTTCGAGCAGTACGACTATTACGTGTGGGATCAAAAGCGCAGAGGTGAAGGGGTAATGCTGGAATACCCTGATGACCAAGGCTGGGGCCGCGAGGACAGGCCGGTGATCAACGTGAGCTGGGACGACGCCCAAGCCTATCTTGTGTGGCTGGGCGAGAAGGCCAAGCCGGAGGACGGGACGGTCTATCGCCTGCCGACGGAAGTGGAGTGGGAATATGCCGCACGCGGTGGCAGCGATACGCCCTTCGGCTGGGCGGGCAAGGAGTTCGATATTACGAAGGCTAACTGTGCCGCGATAGGGAGCGCAGGCCAGACGTTGCCGGTGAGCCGCGATGGAAGCTGGGCCAATGGTTTTGGCTTGCATGACATGATAGGCAACGTCCGGGAATGGACCGCAGACGGAGGCCGTAAGTTGCGTGTGTTGCGCGGCGGTTCCTGGTTCAACTTTCCGAACCTCTGTCGCGCTGCCGACCGCGACGACTACGCGCCCGGCCGCCGTCTCGACGACATCGGCTTTCGGGTGTGTCGTGGTTCCCCCATCGAAACGCGGGACGCCGCTACGCTGGGCACTGAAGCGCCGAGCCGCTGACCACTGGGCGGCGCGCAGCGCCGCCCGCGACATTTTGACCACTGCGGCATCTTCGGTCTTGCTGCCACGCGCGGTCCTGTGAGCGCCCGCAAACGCGTGGCATCTCGTGGTGGGCTTGCCCTAACTCCCCGACGATCCCGCCCTGTCAGCGCATCAAGCCTTGTTGTCCGAGCCCCCGATGCACCAGACTCACCGCCTCCCGCATGTCCCGGGTGCTCAGGAGCAGGCGGTTGTCGGCGTCGCTTAGCCCGGTATTGAGGGCCGCCGACAAGCCGCTGCGGGCTTTGATGAGTTGGGTGCGCAGGGCTTCCAGGGCCACGCTGGTTTCGCGCGAGCCCGCTGGCGGGCGGTGCGCCACGCAGGCCTCCTGCAGCGTGGCGAGCGCGGGGGTGTTCCGGCGCTGCCAATCGTCGCCGAACTCTTCCGGCAGTGGTTGCGCTTCGTCCGCCAGCAGGGCTTCGGCCAGCACTTCTGCGGCTCCGCCAAAGCCTCCCAGCAGGTAGAGCGGGCTGCCCGTCTCGAGGCTGAGCAAGGCCTCCTCGAAAATGCCCGGCATGAAGCCGCTGTATTGGCGAACCTTGCCACCCAGCACGATACGCGCCGCAATCGGGGCAATTTTTTCCGGTTCGGGCAGATCGGGAATGGGCATGGACAGGCCGTCCCGTACCAGACGGCGCATTGCGCTGAGGCAGACCGCCTCATGCATCAGGGCTTCGCGAGGGTAGTCCTTGTCATCCCGTGTGGCCGGCAGCTGGCTCTCGGAAATCCACTCGGACCTGTCAATGCCCGCCAACTCCGGCGTGATGCGCACGATGCGGCAGCAGTTGATCCATTGCGCCTCTTTTGTCGGGGAGATGAGGCGATAGCCGGGCCAGGCGCTGTGGTTGATGAGGCGGCCGACCGGAGACTGCCGGGAGCCTTCCGGTTTGGTGGCCACGATGCGGTGTTCGGCTTCGATGGTCTTTTCTGCATCGACCAAATGCAGCAGTTCGTAGGTGAAGTTGCCGTCCTGTTCTCCCCAATGCCCGCCGTAGGCGATGTCGATGCCCTGACGCAGCAGCGGTCGGCTCAGGCGGACCAGGAGTTCCTTCAGGTGATCCAGCCCCAGCCCACGGGCGAGGAGGTTTTCCCGCTCGAAGGATATCGATACGGCGATCAGCGACTTGGTGCTGGCATTCGGCGCGGTATTCATGGCGTGACCCGATCAAAGCTGACGAAGGACATGTGCGGAAAGAACTCGGCCAAGGTTACAAGTTCAGCCCCCGAAAGATCGCGCCCCGGATAGAAAACGGTCTGTGCGCTCCCTGAGCGGATCGCAGGGATGTACATCAGCGTGCCGGGGTCGGGAAGCCAGTTCAACACCACGCTGTCGCGGTCGCTGGGGATTTTGCGCCCCACTGCGCGGTGATGCGCGGCGAGTAGCACCTCGCGCAAGGCCGTGGTAACGATCAGTTCCTCGTGGTGAGCATTCCCGGGCAACCAGCGGATGGTTGGCGCGTTGCCCAATTCGGGAATGCAAAAGGTCTGCGTGCAGCCGTCCAGTGCATCGACGACGAGCACCGGGTTGAGCGTCCAGAACTGGGCTTGACCTTCGCTCGAAGCCATCTGCTGTGGCCGACGGAACTGGGCGAGTTCGCGCCGACACCAGGGGCGGTCGGCGTAGCGCGCACTGCGGATGGCGATCAGCGCCGCGGATTGGCTGCTTCCCGCCACGTTGCGATTCAGTACATCGTCGAACAGGTCACCGTAGGGAATGTCGTTGTCGTCGTAAAAGGCGGCGATCTGCGTCTGACCGTAGATGTAGTCGCGGATGCGTCGTGCCGGCTCGGTGCCGTCAGCCTTGGCATGGCTGAGGAAGATCTTGACCTTTGAGCGGTCGGGGGCGGGTAGGGATGGCGGTTTGCCGCTCCCGTCTCCGTGAAGAAGCAGGTCACAGAGGGTTTCGGTGAGTTGCTTGAGCAGCGAGCGGGTGACGGTTGCCAGAACGTCGGCGTTCCAGATTTCACTTCCGCCCTGGGGCGGAACGCCGAGCGGTCGAAGGAAGTTCAGGCTCTGCAAGGCGGCGGGCACATTGTAGGCCGTGCCATCGAGCGCAACGGGCAGGATGACCCGCTTCGCCGAGGTGGCGGTTTCCGCGAGCCCGTTGATCCAGTAGCGCCAGGCGGGATCGGCGATCAGGTGGGCATCCGACAGGAGCAGCACAACCTGCAGATTGCCAAGGCTGGAACGGCGATAGCGGGCCACATCGCCCGGCGCAAGTGACGGTCGGCTGTCGCCGGGGATCGGCGGCGGAAGACCGCCTGGCAGCGCCCCGGGCGCCGGGAGGCTCCGATAGAAGACGTGCGGCCCCAGTCCATGGGGCCGCAGCCAGCCGAGAACGCGCTGCGCAAGGGCTTCGCCGTTGGCGAAGCCCGGATGCCACAGCACATAGACCTCGGGTATCAGTCCGCTTGTCATGCAATCTCCTCGCGTCTCTTTCGGGTGGTCCGCTCTTTCCCCGGCCGACGATCCAGGTCAAAGGCGAACTGCTTCCTTTGCGCCGTATCGCTGTTTCGCCTGCCCTTGAAATATAGTCTGATCTACATTAGACGATACGCGTCGTCATAAACTTGCACGAATGGCATGCTTCGTCAGTCCGCCAGACTTGCCGATCACCCTGTTCGCCCTTGCGAGAACACGATCATGACCAGTCCTGCACCCGAAGTCTTCCTCAGCTACAGCCGCAATGACATCGACGCGGCGGAGCGCCTCCCGCGCTTTTTGCGCCTTTTGTCTCTCTGGATCTTGCAGGCTCCTGCCTGCGGGGTTGCCTGAGACCTATCCCGGGTGTTGCGCGGCGGTTCCTGGAGCAACAATCCGAGTAGTTGTCGCGTCGCCTACCGAGTGTCCTCCCGTCCGGCGCCAGATCACGCGAGCGGTGTTCTCTATGGGATTTCTAGTAGATGGTCTCCGGTTTGTCGTCTGCGATGGAGGTCAGCCCTGCCAGTGGGGCCCGATACGGTTATTGGCGAAGGTCGGAAAGGAGTTGTCAGGGACGACCTCGTTACGACGGAGAAACGCGTCGTGAATCCAAGCACTCACCGCCGCCGGATCCTCGCTCCAATCATAGATGTGAGCGAACTTACATTTGATGTTGTCGAGGAGGCGCGGCGGGATGGTGTCTGGTTGGTACTTGCCAGGGGGAGGTCTCTGATACGAAGGTAGCAAGATCCCGAGCAGCCCAGACCGCGGATTGAACTCCGTGTGCCTGATGCTCGACGCAATCTCCCAGTCCACGTGCTTGCGTTGCCAGGTTTCTGCCCCAATGAGTACAACGGTTACCGTGGAATCTCTCAGATATTCATCTCGTATCTTCTGCCGAACCGTTTCTGTGGAAAGATAGGTTGGGATGTCGCCGATCTGAACCGACTTCGACACCATGATGTCGTGGTCGTAAGCGAATAATCGCTCGAAACGGTCACGATAGCCTTGATCTCTGGCGTGGTGATAACTGACAAATACCTTGTGGCGCGGCTGAGTGTTTGGATAACGATCGAACATGTGGATTGGAATTTTTTAGAATGAATGAGCCTCCTTAATTGTAATGTAAATTCACAATGCATTTTTTATGGTGGCTAAAAATCCGCACGGCAACTCGCTCGATCTAAAACCGATGACATAACGCGGGCGGGTAAGTCTTGCTCTCAATCCTCACCGCCCGGTCTTTGCGGTGGCGGCATCAGCCCCCAGAGACGCCACCACGCATAGAGGATCTCGGTTGCGGCCTGAGTGGCTTGGGTCGGGTCCAGCATCATCGATGGAAGGCGTTGCCCAAACCCCGCAGTTGCCTGCTGCTGTCCAAAGCCAAAAAGGAGGGGAGGGGGCGGCTGGAAGTCGGCGGGAGCCACCAGAGGGCACGCGACCACGCTAGGACTGAGCTCCCGAGGTAGGTGCTTCTCGAGGTACGCCTTACGCTCCGTGGACGGCACTTTTGGATACAGATCCACATAGCGGCGCTCCTTCGCGTAGGCCTCGGCCTCTTCGTCCACGGGCCAGATGAAGACCGTTCCGTTGGCACCGTCGAAGAAGCCCATTTCCCGGGGCATCCATTGGGATGAAGTCGACCCCGGCGACAGCACATAGACCAGCGAAGAACATTCCCGCATCTTCTCAAGCAGCGCGTCGGCGGTGTCCCGCGTCACCTCCTCCGGCGTGATCGTCGGGAGCACCTCGTAATCGACACACACCCGATAACCCAGCGCCTTGAGTTCATCCCGAACCCGATCCACATCGGCCCTGTCCTTGCTGGAGTGGGAGAGAAAAACGTCGTATTCCATGGTGAAAACTCCATCCTCAGGTTTATGACTGGATCACTCCAAGTATGCATTGTGCTCTGGCGCGCCGAGCGCGAGGGCATACTGAATGGCATACTTTGTTTGAAATGCGTTTTCAACACAGCCGCCAGCTTCGACCGGGAGGCATGCCCATGAGCGAGATTTTCCTCAGCTACAGTCGCAATGACAACACGGCGGCCAACGCACTGAGAGCAGCCCTTGAGCGGGATGGTCTGCAAGTCTTCAAGGACGACGCCTCCCTGCATGCTGGCGATCGCTGGCTGACGAAATTGCAGGAGGCCGTCAGGGGCTGCAGCGCCTTCGTTGTGCTGGTGGGGCGGGACGGAGTGCGGCGCTGGATCGGTGCCGAGGTTGAAGTCGCGCTGATCCGTCACCTCCAGCCGCATGATGACAAGGACCGCCTGCCAATCTTCCCGATTCTGCTGGGCGACGCTACTCCGGAGAACCTACCGCCCTTTCTGGCCCTGTTCCAGGTCACGCGCTGGAATGGCAAGGAAGATCTGCCGGAAGCGTTGACCACGGCCCTGCGGGACCGGCAAGCATGTTTCGACAGCGGCCCGGCCTTCAAGGGCGATCTCTTTCTCGGTCTCAGCGCGTTCACAAGCGAGGAAACACGCCAGTTTTTCGGGCGCCGCCGCGAAACCCTGGAAGCCCTTGCCGGCCTGGGCGACCAGACCGAATCCAACCCCGAACAGCGCACATATTTCAGTGGGAATGCTTATACGCGCTGGCTGCAGATCGAAGGCAACAGCGGTTCCGGCAAGTCTTCGCTGCTGCAGGCCGGCATCTTGCCGATGATCGAACGGGGGGCGCTGTGGGCACGGACCGGTATCGAGGATTGGCAGATTCTCGGGCCGATGATGCCGGGTTCCAATCCGGTCAAGATGCTGGCGGACGTGCTGGCACGGAAGCTCGACGATCCAGCACGGTCGCCACTGACTATCGAGGGGCTGCAGCAGCGCTTTCAGGATACTCAGGAGGGCTTTGCCAACCTGTTGCGCGAACGGCGTCCCGGTGATGGAGCCTTCCTGCTCGTCATCGACCAGTTCGAAGAACTGTTCACCTTCGCCGACGACGCCCCGCGCAAGGCCTTCGATGCGCTGCTGGCCAAGGCTCTGCAGGATAAGGAATGCCCGCTCTTCGTGATCAGCACGGTGCGGGCAGACTTTCTCGACCGTTTCGACCAACTGCCCTCGCTGGCTACTATCCCGACCAGCCTGGGCAAGCGCTATTTCCTACCCAGCATTTCCGAGCAGGGCTTGCGTGAGGTGATCGACGGTCCAGCCAGGCTGACCGGGCTAGACGTCAGCGAAGTGCGAGCCGCCATCCTTGAAGACGCCCGCGAGGAGATGGCCGGCGCCTTGCCGCTGGTGGAAAACGCACTGAATATCCTGTGGAAGGAGCGCGAGGGCAATCGGCTCAGCGGCGAGAAGTATCGCAGCAAGGGCAAGCTCGCTGGCATGCTGGCCAGCCAGGCCGACAGCCTGCTCGCCAGCATCGATGCCGAAATCAAGATGAAGGCCGGTGTGGCAGGTCTGGGGCTTCAAGGTGCCCTGGAGTTGCTGTTGCGCCTCACCTGCGTCAATGACGACGGGCGCAACACCCGCCAGCGCATCAGCCTACGCGATGCCATCCTCACCGCGGGTTCTGGGCGCGACGACATTGGCGAGCACATCGTGCGCCGCCTGTCCGGCCAGCCCGATGAGAACGCCCCTTCCATGGCCCATCAAGGCCTCCGCCTGATCGTGGTGAGCACCGAGCGGGACGCCGATGGTGAGCCCATCAAGGATGGGGAGGACAGACTGCTTGGGCATGTGGACCTGATCCACGAAACCCTGATCCGCGCCCGGGGCAAGGACGACAAAGGCAAACCGCTTGGCTACTGGCCCACGCTTTTTGACTACATCGCCGCCCATCCCGACCGTGGCGATCAGCTGCGCCGCCTGAAGAAGCAGGCACTGGCCTGGAACAAGAGCCGGGGGCTGGGGCGCTGGTGGCATCTGGCCGGATGGACGGATCTGGCGGCCTATCGTCCGCTGACGGTCGATCCGGGCAGCGCGGAGGCGCGCTTTTTGCGGTGGAGCTGGCGGGCGGCCGTAATCCATGCGGGGCTATGGGTGTTGGCTGGGTTGGGAATTGCATTTGGGCTTTACTATCGGGAGCTGGAACGCTGGGCGGACAAGAATGGCTATCCGAGGGCACTGATCTGGCTCGATCTCCAATGGAGTCTGGGCATCGATACCCCACCCCCACCCGCGCTTGTGGATATCGTTACGGATCGTCCGGTGACGTTTGCGATGAGTTGCGACCCGGAGCGGGACGCGGGTAAGGTCCTTGATGGCGAGAAAGGGGATTCCAGCCTGCTCAGGCTCACCTGTGATAAGTCGAACGCGGTTCATGACGTGACCCTGACCAAGCCCTATAGCCTCGGCAAGTTCGAGATATCCCGCCGGGAGTACCTCTTCTTTCTGCGGAACGCCGGTGAGAAGGGCAGCCAACGGATCGAATGCAAAGGTTTCCCCGCCTCGAAGTACCCGCCAATCACTTCACCTGAAGAACTCAATCTTCCGGCAATCGAAGTCAACTGGTGTGATGCCAATGCTTACCTGGAATGGCTCAATACCCGTTACCCCGACTCGAAGAAGAAATGGCGCCTGCCGACGGACGCCGAGTGGGAATATGCGGCACGTGGTGACACCCGCACGGCCTATTGGTGGGGCGCAAGCTACGAGGAAGGGTATGTCAATTGTGTTGGGGGAAAAGGTCCATGGTTAGTCACCCAGCGTGGAGAGAAGCAAGACAGGGAGCCACCGTTTGGGCTGCACAACATGCTCGGCAATGTGTGGGAGTGGGTTGAGGATGCTCGTGTGCCCTTCGATCCAGCCTCACTGACAGACCCTGTTGCACGTGGCAATAAAGACCACCCTTACCGTGTGCTGCGCGGCGGGGCCTGGAGCTTCGATCCGGACTTCTGCCGCGCTGCCGGGCGCCGCAACCTCGCGCCCGACGCCCGTGGCAGACTCATCGGCTTTCGGGTGTGTCGTGGTTCCCCCATCGATCCGCGGGACGCCGCTTCGCTGGGCGCTGAATCGCTGAGCCGCTGACCACTGGGCGGCGCGCAGCGCCGCCCGCATTTTTGGGCGACCATCGCCCCCGTGGACCATACTGGAAATGCAGGCGTGAGCCTGTGGGGCGGCCTGAAACCTGTCCCGTGTGTTGCGCGGCGGTTCCTGGAACAACAATCCGAACAACTGTCGCGCTGCCAACCGCAACGACAACGCGTCCGACAACCGTAACAACAACATCGGCTTTCGGGTGTGTCGTGGTTCCCACATCGTGAACGTCCCGGAGTCGGGCGGCTCGCCGCCCCTACACCGGAAATGCCGGCCGACCACGGTTTGCCGGCCGAGGCCGGGCAGCGATCGATGGCGCAGGCACGTCCCGTCCGCACGGCCCGCAAGGCGTCGGGCACATAGCAAAGCAGGGCGCCACCTGGATTCGCTCCCGTGGCGCCCATCCTATCCCGCCTTGTTCTGGCGTATCCAGCCGCCCAGGAGCTTGCCGATCTCGGCCACCATGCCGCTCACATGCGCATACTGCCCATCGTTGATCCATGCCCATTGGTGGGCCAGGTGTGAAGAGTCAAGACGTTGTTTCCGTCACGCGGTAGCCGAGAGCTGGGGGTTTGGCAGCCGATGCCGTGGTGGGGTCGGTGCCAG
>ERZ650306.254-NODE-254-length-31747-cov-14.159252_pt1 | contig 31747 bp, 28 predicted proteins | sample MGYA00376242_ERZ650306 | MGnify/ENA primary metagenome ERZ650306 (study PRJEB26733, sample SAMN07839244) | wastewater metagenome | biome: urban; feature: wastewater treatment plant; material: waste water | place: USA: North Carolina | collected 2016-03-31 ... | reverse complement strand
GCTGCCTTCTCAATTTCCATGGTGTCCACCCTCAAAAATGGTGGACACCTTCGCTACTCAAAGAAACGGGATCAAGACGGGACAGGGGCGAAACTTACGAGAGAACCGGTAAAAGGGTGTCCTCGGCGCGCCCCATGCGGCCATCACGTGGCGCTTGACGGCATCAGCCAGGGGTCTGAGCAAGATGTGGCATGCCCCACCCAGACGGCCGGGAGGGATTGTTCCAGGCTCGGCCCGCTGCGGGCGAAGATGGCGCAAGATGTCTGACAGGCCTACCGCTTAACCAAAGCGCCCGGTGATGTAGTCTTCAGTCTCTTTCCGTTTCGGTTTGATGAAAATCTCATCAGTCAAGCCAAACTCCACCATCTCTCCGAGATACATGTAGGCAGTGTAATCGGACACGCGCGCAGCCTGCTGCATGTTGTGCGTTACGATAGCAATGGTGTACTCGCTCTTTAGTTCGTGAACCAATTCTTCAACCTTAGCGGTTGAAATTGGGTCCAGAGCCGAGGTTGGTTCGTCGAGGAGTAGCACTTCCGGTTTTACTGCTACGCCGCGTGCGATGCAGAGGCGCTGCTGCTGTCCACCCGACAACGACAGGCCACTTTGATTCAGTTTGCCCTTAACCTCATCCCACAGAGCAGCCTTGCGCAGAGCCCACTCAACGCGATTATCCATATCGGCGCGGGACAAGCTCTCATACAGGCGCACACCAAAAGCGATATTTTCGTAGATCGACATCGGAAACGGCGTCGGCTTCTGAAAGACCATACCAACTTTCGCACGCAATGCGTTGACATCCTGGTCGGCGTCCAGGACGTTTCGACCATTGAGGAGAATTTCGCCCGTCGCGCGCTGGCCTGGATAAAGATCGTACATCCGGTTGAGGGTACGCAGAAGCGTCGATTTGCCACATCCGGAAGGGCCGATGAAGGCAGTCACCATTCCCTCATGGATATCGAGGTTAATGTGCTTCAAGCCCTGAAACGAACCGTAAAAAAAATCGAGATTGCGGATTTTTATCTTTGGGATTGAGCCGTTAGCACTAACTGCTGCCGGTTCTTCCCGCACTTGTGAGAAGGACATGTCACGCTTTGTCGCTACAGATGTTTGCATGATGTGATTTTCCTAGATCTTTTTGCGGAACATTGTGCGAACCACGATGTTCAGGCACAGAACACCAAACGTAATGAGAATCGCCCCACCCCAAGCCAGCGAGTTCCAGTTCTCATACGGGCTCATTGCGAACTGAAAGATCACGACCGGCAAGTTGGCCATCGGAGCATTGAGGTCGTAACTCGTGAATTGATTGTTCAGAGCGGTAAAGAGGAGCGGCGCAGTTTCTCCACTGACGCGAGCCACCGCGAGCAGGATACCGGTCAGCACACCGGCCCTCGCAGCTCGCAGCACCACATAGAGCACAACTTTCCAGCGCGGCGCCCCAAGAGCGGAAGCTGCTTCACGCAAACTTGCCGGAACGAGATTCAGCATGTTTTCGGTGGTACGCACAACGACAGGAATTGCGATCAGCGCAAGCGCCATCGATCCGGCCAAACCCGAGAAATGTTGAACCTGCGCCACATAGACCGTATAGATAAAAACACCAATAACAATCGATGGCGCCGATAGAAGAATGTCGTTAATAAAACGTGTTGTCGGTGCGAGCCATCCCTTTCGCCCAAACTCGGACAGATAGATTCCGGCCAGAATGCCGATCGGGGTTGCGACGAAAGTCGACATGCCCACCATCATCACACTACCCAGAATCGCGTTGAACAAGCCGCCATCCGAACCGGGCGCCGGCGTGGGCTGGGTAAAAAGCGAGAGGCTCAATGCACCGAAACCTTTGTAGAGAAGCACAACCAGTATCCAGGCAAGAAAGCTCATACCCAAGATCATCGCCATCATGGAGAGCATCAGTGCCATCCGATTGGTACGTACGCGCTTACGGTATAGCGCAGAGGTCTGAGTCATCAGGTTTTCTCCCCTTCACTACGACCAAGACGCATCAACAGAACTTTCGAGAGTGCAAGCACAACAAAGGTCACGAAAAACAGAATCAAACCAAGAGCGATCAAAGATGAAACGTGCAGATCCGATGCGGCCTCCGCAAATTCATTTGCAAGCGTAGAGGCAATACTGTTACCCGCCTCGTAAAGGGATGGACTGATGCGATGCGCGTTACCAATCACAAACGTTACTGCCATGGTCTCCCCGAGCGCACGTCCAAGACCAAGCATTACCCCCCCAATGACCCCTACGCGGGTATAGGGCAACACCACATTCCAAACCACCTCCCAGGTCGTTGCCCCCAAACCATAGGCCGACTCCTTCAGAATTCCGGGCACAACCTCAAACACGTCGCGCGTCACCGACGCAATAAAGGGGACAACCATCACAGAAAGAATCAGTCCGGCGGAAAGGATGCCGATACCGTTCTCAGGCCCCTGGAACAAAGCACCGACGATCGGCAGCTTGCCAAGCGTAACGGACAACACGGGCTGCACGTAGTCTGCAAATAGCGGAGCAAAAACAAACAGCCCCCACATCCCATAAATAATGCTCGGCACAGCCGCCAGCAACTCAACCGCGATACCGAGCGGCGCGCGCAGCGCAGGAGGACAAAGCTCCGTCAGAAATATTGCGATTCCAAAACTGACGGGAACCGCCACGATCAGAGCGATCAGCGAGGTGCTAAGAGTTCCATAAACCGAGATCAAACCACCGAATTTATCGGTTACAGGATTCCATTCGGCACTGAACGGAAAACCCGCACCGAATTCATGCAACGCCGGCCACGCACCGTACAAAAGCGAAGCAATAATAGCCGCGAGGATCGCCAACACAGAAAAAGCAAAGAAACGGGTGACCTGATGGAACAGCGCATCCTGGAACCGCTGGGTACGCGTACTATCACGCGGTGGATCTGGCTCTTTCGCGGCCAACGCGTCAGCAGCGCGCCCGTTTGAGCCTCTGCCAGGAGCTGCGCCCGGTTCAAGTGCTGTGCTATGGGAAGACATTACGGCTCACCGTTCGATTAAACCGAAAAATACGATAACGGATGGACGAGCGTTTTATACCTCAACGCCCACCCATCCGCTCCATAAAAGAGACTTACTTCAGGACCGGCTGACCCGACGCATCCTTCAGCGAGGTACGCCATGCTCCGTCGATCTGCTTGACCAGCGCCGGCGGCAACGCCACGTAATCGAGATCTTCAGCAATCTTCTGACCATTTTTGAAGGCCCAGTCGAAGAACTTGAGTACATCCGCGCCCTTCGCAGCGTCATGTTGAACCTTGTGCATCAGCACGAAGCTCGCGCCCGTGATCGGCCAACTGGTCTTGCCCGGCTGATCGGTCAGAATTTCTCCAAAGCCCGGCACCTTATTCCACTCAGCGTAGGCGGCGGCGGCCTGGAAAGTCAGGTCGTCCGGTTGAACATATTCCCCGGCTTTATTTTTGAGCGCCAGGTGGATCATCTTGTTCTTCTTGGCGTAGGCGTATTCGACGTAGCCGATGCCGCCCTTGATACGCTGCACGTAGGAGGCAACACCCTCGTTACCCTTGCCGCCCACACCTTCAGGCCACTGCACGGCAGTACCGGCCCCTACTTTGTCCTTCCACTCGACGCTAACCTTGGAGAGGTAATTGGTAAACAGGAAGGTAGTACCCGAGCCGTCCGCACGGCGAACAACCGTGATGTTCTCGTCGGGCAGCTTGACGCTTGTATTGAGCGCAACGATAGCCGGATCGTTCCACTTCTTGATCTTGCCCATATAGATATCCGCGAGGACACCGCCACTGAGCTTCATCTGACCGGGCGCGACGCCTTCAAGGTTTACAACGGGCACCACACCGCCGATCACGGCCGGAAACTGAACCAAGCCATCCTTTTCCAGATCTTCGGCCTTCAACGGCATGTCGGAAGCACCGAAATCAACCGTCTTCGCCTTGATCTGCTTGATGCCACCGCCGGAGCCGATCGACTGGTAGTTCAAGCCAACGCCAGTCTTGGCCTTGTAAACCTCAGCCCACTTGGAGTAGATCGGATAGGGGAAGGTCGCCCCAGCACCGGTAATGTCAGCTGCGTGAGCGACGGCGGCGCCACTCAAGGCAACAACGAGCGAACAGGTGCGAATGAAACCTTGCATGAAATTCTCCATCGTAGAGATTGCCGCGGAAAATCCGGCGGATAACCCATAAAACAAACCCGACACAAAGCGGATCAAAGCAGCTTTGCACCGGGCTCAATTCTACGAACCAAAAATTTCAAATTTGTTACATGTCGCGCCGCAGCGAAATTAAACTGCGGCAGCCCGCACAACTTCCGCCAGCCCATGGGCAATCCGATCGACCATGTCGGGATCGTTCCCCTCAACCATCACCCGTAGCAGCGGCTCGGTTCCCGACGGACGAAGCAACACTCTACCCCGATCAGCCAGTTCCTTCGTCGCAGCCTCAACGGCTTCGGAAATCGACCCATTGCTCGCCCAGGCAAAACCGGGCTTGATGGGAACGTTAATCAACCGCTGCGGATAAAAAACCAGATCGGAACACATTTCGTCAAGTTTCTTGTTTTGCTGGCGCAAGGCTGCCAATACCTGCAGACCGGCGATGATGCCGTCTCCAGTAGTATGGCGATCAAGGCAGATAATATGCCCTGAATTCTCGCCGCCAAGCTTCCAGCCCATTTGGTTCATCAATTCAAGCACATAGCGGTCCCCAACTTTCGCCCGCGCAAATGGCAGCCCCAGACGTGCCACGGCATGCTCGAATCCGAGGTTGCTCATCAGCGTGCCAACCACACCGTTAACCTCACCCTTAGCCAGGCCGGCCTTCGCGATCACATAGAGAAGCTTGTCACCATCGTAAATCTCGCCCTTGGCATCCACCATGACGATTCGGTCACCGTCGCCATCCAGGGAGATACCTAAATCCGCACCACTTTTGAGCACGGCTTCGCGGATGCTCTGCGGGACAGTAGCCCCAACTTTGTCGTTGATGTTCATCCCGTTAGGCTCGGCGCCAACCACAACAAGTTCGGCACCCAACTCGTGAAACACCTTTGGCGCCACCATGTACGCGGCGCCATGAGCACAATCGAGAGCGATCTTCATGCCGCGAAGATCAAGTTCATTCGGGAAGGTATTTTTGCAGAACTCCACATAACGCCCCCGCGCATCATCGATCCGCTGCGCCTTTCCGAGACTCGCCGATGGCTCACAACCCATGGGTTCGTCGAGGCGCGCCTCGATTTCGAGCTCGACCGAATCAGGAAGCTTTGTACCGCCTGCAGAAAAAAACTTGATTCCGTTATCCTGAAATGGGTTGTGAGAGGCTGAAATGACGACGCCGGCCTGCAGACGCAGCGCTCGGGTCAGGTAGGCAATCGCCGGGGTTGGCAAAGGGCCGGCAAGATAGACATCCACACCTGCGGCGGAAAAACCTGCCTCTAGCGCCGACTCGAGCATGTAACCCGAAATCCGCGTGTCTTTACCGATAATGACTGCCGGATGCTCCCCAGAACGAAGGCCCTCATGGGCGACAAGCGTCTTCCCAGCTGCATATCCAAGGCGCAGGCAGAAGTCCGGAGTAATGGGCGCCTCACCAACACAGCCCCGCACACCATCCGTACCAAAGTACCGTCTAGACATTTTTCCCTCACAGATTAACTTTTACATGAATTCATCATTTTGCCGCATTGAACGCGCTGGAGTCTCATCGAGCGCAGCCCACAAGCGCAAAACATCACGAGTTGCTCCTACATCATGAGTACGGACAATTCTCGCCCCTCGCTGAACTGCGACTAGTGCCGCAGCCGCACCGGCCACCATCCGCTCATTCACATCACGTCCGGTAATCGCCCCCAGCATGGTCTTGCGCGACATTCCGACGAGTAACGGATAACCCGACTCACCGAGCGCATCCAAATTTTTCAGGAGGGCCAAATTATGCTTAAGTGTTTTTCCAAATCCGAAACCGGGATCGATCAAAATTCGATCGGCCGCCACCCCGCGAATAAGCAGCGTATTAACGCGCTCGTCGAGAAAGGCCTTCACCTCGGAAAGCACATCGCCATAGAGCGGGTCGTGCTGCATCGTACCGGGCTCGCCTTGCATATGCATTAAGCACAGCGCAGCACTACTCGCGCAAACAACGTCCAACGCTCCCGGCTGGCGAAATGACGCGATGTCATTGATCAAATCGGCACCCGCGTGAAGCGACGCCTTCATTACGGCTGGCTTAACTGTGTCCACAGACAGAGGCACGCCAAATTGGCTCAAAGCCTCGATCAAAGGAACAACGCGGTCCAGTTCCTGCTGCTCCGGCACTGGAATGGCCCCAGGCCGTGAAGACTCTCCCCCAATATCCAGCAAATCCGCCCCCTCCTCCACAGCCCGTTCGGCCGAACGAAGCGCAGCTTCGAGGCTCGGGCAGCCGTCGCCCGAAAACGAATCCTTTGTAACATTGACGATGGCCATGATCTTCGGCTGGGCTAGATCAATACGAAAACGGCCACAAGCAAGCTGGGGAGACTTCATGGAAAGCTCAAATAGAAGAGGGCCGACTGTTTAAGCCGGCCCCAAAAAAACATAAACAAATCAGGCTGCAGGTGCTGTAGCGGTTGGAGCCGCTCCAGGCGAATCGTCACTGGGACGACGCGGCGGCTGCGATGAAGGCTTGGGCGCACGGGGCGCATTCCCGGCCATGATATCGTCTATCTGGTCCGCATCGATTGTTTCGAGCTCCAGCAACGCGGCAGTCATTGCCTCGACTTTGTCACGGCTCTCCTCGATCAGCCTGCGGGCAAGCGCATATTGCTGATCCAGAATCCGGCGGATCTCCGCATCGACTTTCTGTAGTGTTGCTTCGGACATGTTCTTGTGCGTCGTCACCGAACGCCCAAGGAATACTTCGCCTTCTTCTTCACCGTAGACCATGGGGCCGAGATTATCCGACATGCCCCATTGAGTGACCATCCTGCGCGCCAAATCGGTCGCTCTTTGAAAGTCGTTTGAAGCACCGGTAGTCATTTGGTTCATGAAGATTTCTTCAGCAATCCGACCACCAAACAGCACTGCAATAGTCTGCAAAAGACGCTCACGATCCTGACTGTAGCGATCCTGCACAGGCAGTTGCATCGTCACGCCCAACGCCCTACCCCGCGGAATGATCGTGACTTTGTGTACCGGATCGGTTTTGTCCAAGAGCTTCGCTACAACAGCGTGACCGGACTCATGATAAGCGGTGTTCCTGCGCTCGTCCTCGGGCATGACCATAGACCGACGCTCTGCGCCCATCATGATCTTGTCCTTGGCGCGCTCAAAATCATCCATATCCACGACACGCTTGTTGCCACGCGCAGCAAACAGCGCCGCTTCGTTGACGAGATTCGCGAGATCCGCTCCGGCAAATCCAGGACACCCACGCGCAAGAACCAGCGCATCCACATCCGGCGCGATAGGCACCTTTCGCATATGAACCCGAAGGATCTGCTCTCGCCCGCGGATGTCGGGCAAAGGAACCACGACTTGACGGTCGAAACGTCCCGGACGCAGCAAAGCGGGGTCAAGCACGTCGGGCCGGTTGGTAGCCGCAATCACGATGACACCGGAAACACCCTCAAAACCATCCATCTCTACCAGAAGCTGGTTAAGGGTCTGCTCGCGTTCATCATTACCTCCACCCAGCCCGGCACCGCGCTGCCGGCCAACCGCATCGATTTCGTCGATGAAGATGATGCACGGCGCTTGCTTCTTGGCCTGCTCGAACATATCGCGCACCCGCGCCGCGCCGACCCCGACAAACATCTCCACGAAATCGGAACCCGAAATCGAGAAAAACGGAACCTTGGCCTCACCCGCGATGGCCTTGGCCAGGAGCGTCTTACCCGTGCCGGGCGAACCGACCATCAGAACGCCTTTCGGAATGTGACCACCGAGTTTCTGAAACTTGGACGGATCGCGCAAGAATTCAACGAGCTCCCCCACTTCCTCTTTGGCTTCGTCACAGCCAGCCACATCGGCGAAAGTAACGGTGTTCGCCGTCTCGTCGAGCATCTTGGCCTTAGACTTGCCGAAGGAAAACGCCCCGCCGCGCCCGCCACCCTGCATCTGGCGCATGAAGAAAACCCATACACCAATAAGCAGAACCATCGGGAACCACGAGACGAAGATATTCATCAGGAAGGACTGCTCCTCCTCCGGCTTGGCAGCCGTCACCTTGACGCCATAACGCATCAGGTCACCCACCATCCAGATATCCTGAACACCCGGCGTATAAACCGTGATCTGACGTCCGTCCTGCGTCGTAGCCCGCACCGTCCGTCCGTCCACTACCGCCTTGGCGACCTTGCCCTGCTTGGCATCCTCCATAAACTGCGAGTACTCCACTGAATTCTGGGCAGCCTGCCGATTGTTGAACTGGTTGAAGACGGTCATCAGCACAACGCCTATCACCAACCAGATCGCAAGATTCTTGAATAAATTGTTCAACGCAATTCCTTGAAGGCCCAACAGGAGCCGTAGCTTAGTGGACCGATTCTATGTCCGATCGTTCTGCGGATCAAATCATCATCGCCATAGTGTCCGCCAACAATCAAAAAACAGCCTCAGGCACGCCTACCCACCCCGAGCAGATAGACCTCCGAACTTCTGCCCCGCGACGCTTGGGGCTTTCGAACCACCACTGACTTGAATGCGGCTTCCATCTGCTTGCGAAATGCCTCGAAGCCCTGCCCTTGAAACACCTTGACGAGAAAACGCCCGCCCTGCGACAGGTGCGCCTGGGCAAAGTCGAGAGCCAATTCGGCCAGATGTATGGAGCGCGCCTGATCGCTGGTGGGTACCCCTGAGATGTTGGGGGCAATATCCGACATCACAAGGTCCACTTCCCGATCGCCCAGCAAGACTTCGAAGTGCTCAACGAACGCCTCGTCGTGAAAATCCCCCTGCATGAACTCGACCCCTCTGATCGGCTCCATCGGCAGGAGATCAAGGGCGAACACCTTACCCTTCTCACCGACCCGCGCAGCCGCCACCTGGCTCCACGAACCCGGCGCTGCCCCCAGATCGACGACTACCATGCCGGGTCGAATGAGTTTGTCCTTGTCGTCGATCTCGGTGAGCTTGTACGCGGCGCGGGCTCGGAAGCCCTCGGATTTGGCGCGCTGGACAAATGGATCGTTTATATGCTCCATCATCCATGATTTACTGGTCTTGGTACGCTTCATTGCGGTACAATTACGCCCTTTTTTCAATGGGTTGCAAAATGACTGAACTCACTCCCGCCCAGCGGCGAGCGTTTCGCGCACAGGCCCACCACCTTCACCCCGTAGTCAGCGTCGCCGGCAATGGCCTGACTCCGGCAGTGCTCAAGGAAATCGACCACGCCCTCCAGGCTCACGAACTCATCAAAATCCGTATTTATGGAGAAGATCGTGCTCAGCGCGACTCGATCATGAATACGGTCTGTACCGAGCTCGCAGCCGCGTCTGTTCAGCATATCGGGAAGACGCTGGTTGTATGGCGGGAAAAACGCGAGGAGAAATCGTCTGGCGCAGCTTCCGCGGAAAGACCCAGGAAGGCGCCATCCAAGGCTAAATCAGCCAAAGTCCTGTCCGCTCGACGCGGAATCTCATCCCTCTCGAGCAAGGCTCCGAAGAAATCTCACTGGTTCGCTACCCCGATCAAGCCCCGCGGAAGCTCGGAGCGCTGAGTTTGACAGGCTGTAGTCAGCGAAGACCGCGGCCTTGCAGTGCCACCAGCCACAGCCCGAGCAGACTTTCAATCAAATAAACGATGCTGGAAACGCCATGCCAAGCCATAAAACGGCTGCGCAAGGCGCTTTCCATCACTTCTCGTGGCAACGAATCCGCTTTGAGCTGCGCCAACACCGGCTGAATGCCAAAATAGCCGGCCGCCGTCAGCAGCAACATCAGAAATACCAGCCAGAACACGCCGCTCTTGAATGCAGCGCCGTTTTTGCGGAGCGCGAGGAACACCAGCAGATAGCACGCCGCTGCCATTCCGAGCCACGCGACATATGTGAACATCTGACCGGCAACCCGCCCGGCAAGCGCCCGATCGTCGAGAACGCTGAACAAAGTAGGCGCAGCCAGATAGCCAATCGCCCACAGCGCCCCAACCCACGAGGTAATGAGGATGCTGTAGATATACTCGGACAGGCGCTGCATGGGCGACGAGGTCAAATGTAACGCACTTCGATAAGTTCAAGTTCCCGCACGCCCTTTGGCGCCTGAACCTCGGCCACGTCACCCGCAAACTTTCCGATGAGCGCCCGAGCGATCGGCGAACTGATGGCAACCTTACCTTCTTTTATGTCGGCTTCGTCTTCGCCCACAATTTGGTAAGTCACCATTTCACCCGTATCCAGATCTTCCAGCGACACGGTGGCGCCAAATACACAGCGCCCATCCGCATCGAGCAGCTTCGGATCAATGATCTGCGCGTTGGAGAGCTTGCCCTCAACCTCCCGGATCCGCCCCTCGATGAACCCCTGACGCTCCTTGGCTGCGTCGTACTCGGCGTTTTCAGAGAGATCGCCGTGGGACCGCGCCTCCGCGATGGCGGCGATCACACTAGGACGATCCACAGTTTTCAGGCGTTGCAATTCCTGCCGCAACTTCTCCGCGCCCGCAACAGTAAGAGGAACCTTGCTCATGCCTTCACCAGTTCAGCGTGGAGAGCCTGCAGCGAATACGCCTCAAGGCCAGCGAGATGGCGCATACCCATACATGCGGCGCGCGCACCTTCGATCGTGGTGTAAACGGTGACCTTGGCGGCCAGTGCACTTGTCCGGATGGAGCGGGAGTCCGTAACGGCCTGACGCTTTTCCTCTACGGTGTTTACAACCAGGCTGATCTCGTTGTTCTTGATCATGTCCACAATATGCGGACGACCTTCATTCACTTTATTGACCTCGGAAACCGACAGGCCAGCTGCGGTCATCGCCGCGGCTGTCCCGCGGGTGGCAACCACCGTAAAGCCCAGATCGATCAACTCCCGCGCCACTTCGATCGCCTTCGCGCGATCAGCGTGCTTGACGCTGATGAACGCCTTGCCCGAGGTCGGTAGACGCACACCGGCGCCTAGCTGACTCTTCACAAAGGCCTCCGCGAAGGTGCGACCGACACCCATCACCTCACCGGTAGACTTCATTTCAGGCCCCAGGATCGTATCGACACCCGGGAACTTGACGAACGGGAACACCGCTTCCTTGACCGAATAGTAGGGCGGCACGATTTCACCGGCGATTCCCTGATCGTCGAGACTGCGTCCGGCCATGCAGCGGGCTGCGATCTTGGCCAGCTGAAGACTGCACGCCTTGGAGACGAACGGAACGGTACGCGAGGCACGGGGGTTCACTTCCAGCACATAGACAACCGCTGAATCACCCTGCCCTTGAATCGCGAACTGAACGTTCATCAAACCACAAACGTTGAGCGCACGAGCCATCGCTTCAGTCTGGCGGCGCAACTCGTTCTGAAGCGCCGGCGACAGCGTGTAAGGCGGCAGCGAACACGCTGAGTCACCGGAGTGCACCCCCGCCTGCTCGATGTGCTCCATGATTCCGCCGATCATCACGCGCTTGCCGTCGGACAACGCATCGACATCCACTTCCGTGGCGTCATTGAGGAAGCGGTCGAGGAGCACTGGCGAATCGTTGGAAACCTTGACCGCTTCGCGCATGTAGCGTTCAAGATCCTTTTGCTCATGGACGATTTCCATCGCCCGACCACCCAGCACATAACTCGGGCGCACCACCAGCGGGTAGCCGATTTCGGCGGCCAGCCGCACGGCATCTTCCGGCGTGCGGGCAGTGCGATTGGGCGGCTGTTTGAGCCCCAGCTCGAAAAGCAGCTTCTGAAAACGCTCGCGGTCTTCCGCAGCATCGATCATGTCTGGGCTGGTGCCGATGATGGGCACGCCATTGGCTTCAAGATCACGCGCCCTTTTCAGTGGAGTCTGGCCGCCGAACTGGACGATGACGCCGACCGGCTTCTCCACGGCGACGATCTCAAGGATATCTTCGAGCGTCAGCGGTTCGAAATAAAGGCGATCCGAGGTGTCGTAGTCGGTGGAAACGGTTTCGGGGTTGCAGTTGACCATGATGGTCTCATACCCGTCTTCGCGCATGGCCATGGCAGCATGCACACAGCAGTAGTCGAATTCGATACCCTGGCCAATGCGGTTCGGACCGCCGCCGAGAACCATGATTTTCTTGTTGCCGGTCGGCTTCGCCTCGCACTCGTCCTCATAGGAGGAGTACAGATAAGCGGTCGACGTGGAGAACTCTGCCGCACAGGTATCGACGCGCTTGAACACCGGGCGCACGCCAACGGTATGTCGATGCAAGCGAACCGCGGTCTCGTCGGTCGCCAACAGCTTGGCGAGACGACGGTCTGCGAAACCCTTGCGTTTGAGTTCGCGCAACTCCGCCGCACCGATGCCCTTCAGGGACCGGCCGGTCAGGGATTTTTCGGTACTGATGATGTCTTCGATCTGAATCAGGAACCAGGGGTCGATCCGGGTCAGAGAATGAACGTGTTCCAGGGTCATACCTTCGCGGAAGGCTTGGCCGACGTACCAGATTCGCTGCGAACCCGGCGCACCGAGTTCCCGCTCCAGTTCATCCAGGTCGGCTTCGATTTCATCGAGGCCATAGACACCCGTTTCGAGACCGCGCAGGGCTTTCTGGAAAGACTCCTGGAAGGTGCGACCCATCGCCATGACTTCACCGACTGACTTCATCTGAGTGGTCAGACGGTCGTTGGCGAGCGGGAACTTCTCAAAGGCAAAACGCGGGATCTTGGTGACGACATAGTCGATCGACGGCTCGAAGGACGCCGGGGTGGCGCCGCCGGTGATGTCGTTCTTCAGCTCGTCCAGGGTGAAACCCACCGCCAGCTTGGCCGCGACCTTCGCGATCGGGAAGCCGGTGGCCTTCGAGGCCAGCGCCGACGAGCGCGACACCCGTGGGTTCATCTCGATGACGATCATGCGACCGTCCTTCGGATTGATGGCGAACTGCACGTTGGAACCGCCGGTATCGACGCCGATTTCGCGCAGCACCGCGATGGATGCGTTGCGGAGAATCTGGTATTCCTTGTCGGTCAACGTCTGTGCCGGGGCTACGGTAATCGAGTCGCCGGTATGCACGCCCATCGGATCGAGGTTTTCGATGGAGCAGACGATGATGCAGTTGTCCGCGCTATCGCGGACAACTTCCATTTCATATTCTTTCCAGCCGATCAGCGACTCTTCGATCAGAAGTTCGTTGGTCGGGCTGGCCTCGAGACCGCGCTTGCAGATCTCGACGAATTCCTCGGGATTGTAGGCGATGCCGCCCCCCGTGCCGCCGAGGGTGAAGGATGGGCGAATGATGACCGGGAAGCCGATCTCGGCCTGCACCTGATTCGCTTCGTCGAGGCTGTGAGCGACACCGGAACGCGCGGAGCCAAGGCCGATCTTGGTCATCGCATCCTTGAACTTCATGCGATCTTCGGCCTTGTCGATAGCCTCTTCCTTGGCACCGATGAGCTCGACCTTGTACTTGGCGAGCACTCCGTGCTTGGCGAGATCGAGCGCGCAGTTGAGCGCGGTCTGACCGCCCATGGTCGGGAGCACCGCGTCGGGACGCTCCTTCTCGATGATGCGCTCGACAACCTGCCAGGTGATTGGCTCGATATAGGTGACATCGGCCGTTTCCGGGTCGGTCATGATCGTCGCCGGGTTCGAATTCACCAGCACAACCTTATAACCCTCTTCGCGCAGCGCCTTGCAGGCCTGAGCGCCGGAGTAGTCGAATTCACAGGCCTGGCCGATGATGATCGGGCCGGCACCGATGATGAGAATGGTCTTGATGTCTGTACGTTTGGGCATGGTTCTTCAGCAACTGGATAGCGGATGGCCGTAAAAAGGCGCGCACCGGCGCGCCGGCTTGGCGATCGGCCTCAGCCCCTCGCCTCCATCAGCGAAATGAATCGGTCGAACAGGTAGGCCACGTCGTGCGGCCCCGGACTGGCTTCCGGGTGCCCCTGGAAGGAAAAGGCAGGCACATCGGTGCGCGCCATGCCTTGCAGGCTGCCATCGAATAGCGACACATGGGTCACCCGGACGTTGGCGGGCAGCGTTGCCGCATCGGCGGCAAAACCGTGATTTTGGCTGGTGATGAGAACTTGACCCGAATCGAGATCCTTCACCGGATGGTTGGCGCCATGGTGACCGAACTTCATCTTCACGGTACGGGCGCCGGATGCGAGCGCCAACAACTGGTGGCCAAGACAGATGCCGAAGGTGGGAATACCTTTGGCCAACACTTCACGGATCGCCGCGATGGCGTAGTCGCAGGGCTCCGGATCGCCAGGGCCGTTGGAGAGGAAGACGCCGTCGGGATTGAGCGCGAGCACCTCGGCCGCCGGAGTTTGAGCAGGCACGACGGTAAGGCGACAACCACGTTCGGCGAGCATGCGCAGGATGTTGCGCTTCACGCCGTAATCGTAGGCCACCACATGGAAGCGCGGATTCTCGGCATTGACATAGCCTTTACCGAGTCTCCACTCGCCTTCGGTCCAAGGATAGGATTCGGTAGCGGACACGACCTTGGCGAGGTCCATGCCGGAAAGACCCGGAAAGGCGCGCGCCTGGGCGACTGCGGCTTCGACCTTCAGTTCGGAAGCCGTTGCGACAGTGACGATACAACCGCTCTGGGCACCCTTCTCGCGCAAGATACGAGTGAGCTTGCGGGTATCGATACCGGCGATGGCGACGATATTTTCCGATTTGAGATAGCTGTCCAGCGACTGCTCGCTGCGCCAGTTGGACGCCACCAGAGGCAGATCGCGAATCACCAAACCGGCCGCAAATACCTTGCCGGCCTCGCTGTCTTCACGGTTGATACCGGTATTGCCGATGTGCGGGTAGGTGAGCGTGACGATCTGGCGGCAGTAACTGGGATCGGTGAGGATTTCCTGGTAACCGGACATGGAGGTGTTGAACACCACCTCACCGGCTGCCGCACCTATCGCCCCGATACCTTTACCGTAAAACACCGTCCCGTCGGCAAGGGCAAGAATGGCGGGCGGGAAAGCTGACACGGCGAACTCCTCGAAATCTTGAGATTGGACGGCAGACATGTGCAGGAAGACCACACATGAAAAACGGGATCAGCCAGAGTGGCCATCCCGCTGAGAAACTTTCTAATTATAGCCTGCACAACGGGCTTGGAGCAAACCCGACCGCAGCAATCCTGACAGAACGCTGACACGGCTACGCGGTTTTACGGGCTCGCCGCAACACACCGGCCAAATTGCCCAGTTCGGCGAGGAGTTGTGGCACGTCGCGCTTGACGCCGGCGGCGTCACCGTTTTTTGCGGAGAGTTCGAGCCTTCGCGCCGCGGCGGCAAGGCCATCCGCGTTGAACACGCCAGCCGACCCTTTGATCGAATGCGCCAGATTGCGAACCTCCTCGAAGTCGCAATCCCGCCGAGCACGTTCAAGCGCCTGACGGTTACGCTCCAGATCGTTGAAGAACAAACCGATCAGCTGCTGCAACGCCACTTCGTCGCCGTCGAGGAGCTCGCGGGTCGCACCGATATTGGCGATGGCGGCATCCGCAACGGCGTTGGCTGTGACGGAGACGTCGACACCGCGCTCATCCGGTTCCGCTGCCTCGCCGACTGCAACAAATCCCGCCTCGCCCATCGTGCGTTCGATCACCGCGTGCAACTCCACCGGTTTGATCGGCTTGGCGATGTAGTCGTCCATCCCGGCCATCAGACAACGGTCGCGGTCGCTCTGCATCGCATGGGCGGTCATCGCAATGATGGGTGTGGATTGCCAATGCCCACCTGCCACCCAACTGCGGCGGGCCTCTCGAGTGCGGATCGCCTGGGTTGCCTCCAAGCCGCCAAGAACGGGCATCTGGACGTCCATCAGAATGAGATCGAAGCGCTCCTTGTCGAAATAATCCAACGCCTCCTGCCCATTCGCCGCAACGGTGATCGTGTGCCCGACCTTTTCGAGCATCTTGACCGCAACCGTCTGATTGACCGGATTGTCCTCGACCAGAAGTATCTTCAGGCGACGCGGGGCAGACATCCCGATCGGCGTGTACGCCTGGGTCTGGGCCGCATCGAAGGACTGCAGGCGATCCTCATCCACCGACTCGCCCTGCAGGGTAAGGGCAAGGGCTTCCAGCAAGTCGGAGCGGGAGAACGGCTTCATCAGGCGGGCGCCGACATGCAGGTTTTCGCACTTGACCGTCTCGCTGCGCGGGCTGTTGGCGTTGAGCATCATGATCAGCCGGTCAAGCCGCGGCCAACCCTTGAGCAGCGTCTCCGCCAGCGCATAACCACCAGGCGCAGGCAAGGCGGCATCCATCAACAGCCAGTCGAAAGGGGCATTGGCCTTGTGCGCAGAGGCGAGAAGATTTTCAAGGACTTCACCGCTGCCGGCCTCCTGCACTTCAAGCCCGAGCGAATCGAGCTGCCGACCAAGACAGCTCCGCAGCGCCGCATTGCGACAGGCAACGAGAACCCGCCTGGCGCCGAAAGCAGGCAACTCGACCATCTTCGGCTGACCGACTCCGACGCGGACGGAAAAACGAAAGGTACTGCCTTCGCCGGGCCGGCTTTCCAGCGTGATCGCGCCGCCCATCAGTTCGACAATCCGACGGCTGATCGCCAACCCAAGCCCGGTTCCACCGTATTTGCGCGTCGTCGACGCATCGGCCTGGGAAAAAGCGCCAAAGACGAGTTCACGCTTGTCTTCGGGAATGCCGATTCCCGAATCCCGAACGGAAAATTCGAGACTGACTTCGCCGGACTCCTCGCCCTTGTAGAGCACGGAAACTTCGATTTCACCTTCTTCGGTGAACTTGATGGCGTTACCGACCAGGTTGGTCAACACCTGCCGCAAACGCACCGGATCGCCGACCAGTAACGCGGGAATATCCGGACTGACGTAATAAAAACACTCAAGCCCCTTCTGGTAGGCCCGTAGCGCGAGGGACTTCATCATGTCGCCAAGCAAGCCGGCGAGCGAGAAGCCGACTCGCTCCAGGGTCAGATGTCCGGCCTCGATCTTCGAGAAGTCCAGCACATCGTTGATGATCCGCAGCAGCGAGTCGGCGGAACTCTTGACGGTCAGGAGATATTCGCGCTGCTCGACATCCAGCGAAGTGTCGAGAAGCAATTCCGTCATCCCGATGACCCCATTCATCGGAGTCCGGATTTCATGGCTCATATTGGCCAGGAATTCGCTCTTGGCACGGTTGGCAGCCTCGGCCAGCTCCTTGGCGTGGAGCAGTTCCAGCCCGGCGCATTTGGCATGAGTGACATCCCGATAGGTGCCAACCATGCGCCGCCAACGGCCATCCTCGCCGCGGCTCGACGCTCGACCTCGAACCAGCACCCAGCGCCAACCACCGGCCTTATGGGCCACCCGGAACTGGGTTTCGAAGTGATCGAACTCGCCGCGCAGATGAACAATGAGTTGATGCCGGGTAACCTCGAGGTCGTCGTGGTGCACCAGCGGCAACCAGTCCGCAAAACTTGCCGAGCACTCGGACTCGGAGTAGCCGAGGAATTGCCGCCAGTTGTCGTCCATGACGAGCGCACCGCTGACGAGATCCCAGTCCCACAGGCCACCCTCGGTATTCTGCATCGCGAGATCGAGGCGCTCACGCGCCTCAGACTGCTGACGAACCCCCGGTTTTCCCGGGGGTTCGTGCTTTTTGAAGCCATTTCAGACGATTGGAAACGCTGGGTAGCGGCTGGGGCCGGCGGGGCTCGGTGGGGTGAGGATGGGGGACAGGTGCCGTAGAGAGCCTGCCAAGGCGCCACATAGCCAGAATTTCGGGCTAAAAAGGGCCGCGGCCCGGCGGGCCAGCAGCAGGGCGATCTTCTTCATGTTCTGACAGGCGGCCGAGAGCAGGCATTGGGCCTGGACCTTGGCCAGTCCGCGAAAGCGCGCGTAGCGATGCCCGTGCAACTCCTTGGCGTCGGCAAAGCTGCGTTCAACGGTTTCCTTGCGGGGCGCGTAGAGGCGTTTGCCCAGATCGGTCAGCCGATGGGCGTCGATCTGCTCCTTGAAGTGCTGCCAGAGGTGGCGGGTGATGCGCTTCTGGTGGTTCTGGCTCTGGGTGCAGCGGGCGCGCTGCGGGCACTGACGGCATTGGGCGGGGTCCGAGGCGTATTCGCGATAGCCCATCCGGTTGGTGCCGCGATAGACGATGATCTGCCCGGCTGGGCAGCGGTAGCAGTCGGTCTGCGGATCGTAGGCGTACTCGCGTTTGTGGAAGTACCCCTCCCGGTGGCTGGGGCGACGATAGCCCATCACCCCATACAAACCGCGCTCGACGATGCCTTTGCAGACCCACGGGGTGAAGTAGCCGGCGTCGAGCCCGACCGCGCCGACCTTCAGATCGAAGCGCGTGCGCGCCCGGTCCAGGCGCTCCAGGTAAGGCGTGGCGTCATTGACGTTGCCGGGGGTGACGTGGGTGTCGACGATCAGGGCGTGCACGCCATCGACAGTGCGGTGATCCAGATAGAAGAAGCCGACCGGTTTCTGGTCGCGCACCATGAACCCCGCCTCGGGATCGACCGTGCTGCGCTTGATCTGACGGGTGTCCGCCGCCGCAGCCTCCGAAGTCGGTTCGGACGGGGCGGCAGGTGCGCCATGCGCGCCGGGTTCTGGCGTCGGGCCCGCATCGGACGGCCCCGCGGGCGCTGCCTGCGCCCGGCGCAACGGCCGCTGGCCCGCGGCGGCCCGCTCGGCATCGACGGCGGCGTCCAGTTCGGCCAGATAGGCCGCCGGCGTTTGCTCAACCTCCACCTGCTCGTAATGGCGCTTGTTGGCGTTCGCCTTCAGGTGCGTGCTGTCGGTGTAGAGCACGCGCCCACCGATCAGCTTGTGCTCGATCGCCTGCTCGACGATGGCGTCGAAAATCTCTTGCTCGATCCCCGTCCCGGCAAAGCGACGCCGCCGGTTCTGGCTCAGCGTGGAGGCGTCGGGCACCTTGTCTGTCAGGCGCAGCCCGAGAAACCAGCGGTAGGCCACATTGACCTCGATCTCGCGCACCAGCCGGCGCTCCGAGCGCACCCCGAACAGATAGCCGATGAACAGCATCTTGAACAGCACCACCGGGTCGATGGCTGGGCGGCCGTTGTTCGCGCAATACAGTCCTTCGCACTTCTCGCGGATGAAGTCGAAGCGGATGTGAGTGTCGATCAGGCGAAGCAGGTGATCACGCGGAACCAGTTGGTCCAGCGTCACCATTTCCAGTTCGGTCTGAGCGGTGGCGGCGGCAGGCTTGAGCATGCCGCTATTATAAAAAAACGACGCCCCCGACGGGCGGGGGCGTGGGGCTTTGTCAGCAGTCTGAGGCGCTCACGCGCCTCTCTGCCCCGACGCTCGGCTTTCTCGCGGGCCACGAGGATTTCGCCGACGAGGGCGATCAGCTGTTCGGACGAAGCGCTTGCGATATCGAAGGGCGCATCCAGACGCCCGGTCGCCACGCTTTCCGCGAGAAACACACGCAAGGCGCGGCCAATTTCGGCATCGGATGCAGCGGGATCGACTTCGGAACGGATCACGTCGGCGACAAGGAAGTGGACATCAAAAAAATAGGCGCGTCAGACCCGCCGACACGCCTACCCGGGGACTGGCAAGCATAACGGCTTGCCGTGCCCGTTCTTGAGAGCTCGATGCGAAAGGGATTACTTCAAGCCGAGCACATCCTGCATATCGAACAGCCCTGCCTTACGGCCGGCGATGAAGCGTGCCGCGCGCAGGCTCCCGGAGGCATAAGGCATGCGGCTACCGCTCTTGTGAGTGATCTCGATACGCTCACCGATACCCGCAAACAACACCGTGTGATCGCCAACGATATCGCCACCGCGCACCGTGGCGAAGCCGATGGTCTGACCGTCACGCTCGCCAGTCACCCCTTCGCGGCCGTAGACGGCGCAGGATTCCAGATCGCGCCCGAGCGCTTTGGCAACCACCTCGCCCATGCGCAGCGCGGTGCCCGACGGCGCATCGACCTTGAGGCGGTGGTGCGCCTCGATGATTTCCACGTCGTAACCCTCGTTGAGGATTCGCGCGGCAACATCCAGGAGCTTGAACACGGCATTCATGCCGACCGCCATGTTAGGCGCGAAGACAACCGGAATATGCTCGGCCGCCGCGGCAATCGCCGCCTTGTCTGCCGCCGAAAAACCGGTGGTGCCGATCACCATCCCGCAACCGGCCGTCCGAGCCAGCTCCAGGTGGTGCAGGGTGCCCTCGGGGCGGGTGAAATCGATCAGGCAATCGGCCTTGGCAAGGCCGGCCGCCACATCGCTGGTGACCGTCACCCCGCAAGGCGCGCCGACCAGCTCACCGGCATCCTTGCCGATGAAAGGGCTGTCGGCCTGATCGAAGGCGGCAACCAGAACGAGATCGGAGGATTTGAGGGTCGTTTCGACGAGCATCCGACCCATGCGTCCGGACGCACCGGCAATTGCGATACGAACTTGGTTCATGAATTTCCCGGAATTTAAGGATTTGGAAGAGAACAAATGCAGCGGACGCGGCCCTTACTGGGATTTCGGCGGCGCCTCTTCTGCGCGCACGTCGCCGTCCAGGCGCGCCAACTGGCCATTCTCGAAGATCACGGACAAGCGACGCTCCTGCACCTCGCCCTTACCGGGCTGGAAACGATAGATGTAATCCCAGCGGTCGGCATGGAAGACGTCCGTCACCAGCGGCGTACCCAGCACAAAGCGGACCTGCTCGCGGGTCATGCCGGGCTTAAGCTGGGCAACCATCTCCTGGGAAACATAATTGCCCTGCCGGACATCGATCCGATAAGGCTTCACGAAGTCGGTGACGGCAGTGGCGGAACAAGCGGAAAGAGCCGAGCCCATGGCCGCAAGCACGGCCATAACCAGCAGAGTGGAAAAGTTCTGTTTGCGCATGGTGTTTTTGGGAGCGGACGCTGATACGACCGGCAGGCCGCATTCTCAACGAGGGGCAGAAACTATATCATATGGGGCTCGCCGGGCTCCCGGCCGCCTTCTCCTGTTTTTCGGGGCCTCCATGTCAAGCAATTCCCAGAATCTCAAAAGTATCGGCCTGAAGGCGACCTTTCCGCGGCTCAAGATCCTCGACCTGTTCCAGAAAGTCGAAACCCGCCATCTCACCGCTGAAGACGTGTATCGGCTGCTCATCGCCGAAGACATGGACATCGGTCTGGCGACCGTTTATCGGGTACTGACCCAGTTCGAGCAGGCCGGCTTGCTCGAACGTCACTACTTCGAATCCGGCAAGGCGGTTTTTGAGTTGAACGAAGGCAATCACCACGACCACCTGGTTTGCCTGCAATGCGGCAAGGTTGAAGAGTTCTTCGACGCAGCCATCGAGGAGCGACAGAATAAAATCGCCGCTGAGCGAGGCTTTACAGTGCGAGAACACGCCCTGTATCTCTACGTCGAATGCCTTAAGACCGACTGCCCCAACAAGCCTGCAGCCTCTGGCCACAGCGCTGGCGACGTCATCCGCTGAAGGGTTTGTGCCGGCGTCCGCTCATCCGACGACGCGCCCCGACCTCGCCCGCAGCTAGCGCAGGCTTAGCATCTCGGCAGCGTGGCTGCGGGTCGTATCGGTGATATTCACGCCACCGAGCATGCGCGCGATTTCCTCGATGCGTGCGGCGGCGTCGAGTTGCGTCACCCGCGACAGGGTCTGACCGTCGCGCGTCTCCTTGGCAATCGACCACTGCCAGTTTGCCTGGGCGGCCACCTGCGGCAAGTGGGTAACGCACAGCACCTGACGGTCGTCGCCGAGCTGCCGTAGCAAACGCCCGACGATCTCAGCCACCCGACCGCCAATCCCCACATCCACCTCATCGAAAATCAGCGTCGGCGTCGACGCATTGCGACTGGTAATAACCTGAATCGCCAGCCCGATGCGCGAAAGCTCGCCGCCCGACGCAACCCGGGCCATCGGCCGCAACGGCTGACTGGCATTGGCCGCAACGAGGAACTCCACGGTCTCGATCCCGCTGGCGCAACCCTCCTCCACCGGACGCAGGGCGATGTCGAACCGGCTGCCGACCATCGCAAGGGATTGCATCGCCTCGGTAACCGCCGCCGACAACCCGGCCGCCACCTTGCGGCGCGCCTCCGACAAGGACTGCGCCACCCCCATGAAGGCGACACGGGCCGCGGCCTCCTCACGGGCCAGCGCCTCCGGATCGGACTGGCGAGTCAGCCGCTCAAGGCGCAAAACGCTGTCCGCGAGCAGTTCGGGCAGGCCATCCGGCGCCACCCGATACTTGCGCGCCGCAGCGGTGATGGCCTGAATACGCTGGTCGATCTCCGCCAGTCGCGCCGGATCGAGGTCGAGCCTGTCGCGGTAGCGACGCATCGCGTGCAGCGCTTCGTCGAGCTGGATGCCAGCACTGCCGAGAAGCTCCTGGACATCGGCCAGTTGCCCGTCGTGCCGGGCCATTTCGGCAACGCGGCCGAGCAGACGCTCCAACTGCGGCACCACCGCGTACTCGCCCTCGGCGAGACCGTCGAGCACTTCGGCGCTGCCTTCGATGAGACCGGCCGCATGGGCGAGCCGCGCTTGCTCCTGATTGAGCGTAGCCCACTCGTCTGCGTCGAAGGCCAGTTCGCGCAGCTCGCTGACCTGCCAGCCCAGCAGCTCACGCTCCCGTTCCGTAGACGACGCACCCTCCTCCGCCGCCTCCCGCGCCCGCCGCAGCGCCGACCAAGCGCGATAGCGTTCGGCCACCTCGGCCGCCCGGGCTGCCAGACCGCCATGCGCGTCGACGAGGGCAAGCTGGGCGTCGCCTCGCAGCAAGGCATGATGGGCATGCTGCCCGTGAATGTCGGCAAGCCACTCGCCGGCCGCACGCATCTGAGCCAACACCACCGGCGAGCCGTTCAACCACGCACGGGAACGACCTCCGCTCTCGATGACCCGGCGCATCAGCACGCAACCGTCGTCCGCCTCGATTTCCTGCTCCACCAGCCAGTCGCGCAGCGGACCTTCGGCCGGCAGATCGAACTCGGCGACGATCTCGGCCCGGGCCTGCCCCGCACGCACCACACCCGTTTCGGCCTTGCCGCCCAGAGCGAGACCAAGGGCATCGAGAAGGATGGACTTGCCGGCGCCGGTTTCGCCGGTCAGGGCACCAAAGCCGGCTTCAAACTCAAGTTCGAGCTGATCGACGATGACGAAATCGCGAATGGAAAGATGGCGCAGCATGAAAAAACGATCAAAAAGCCGACGAATCAGCTGTGGCGGGGCGTGGAACTCCAGTGCAGCTTCTCGCGCAGCATCGCGAAATAACTGTAGCCCTCGGGATGAAGCAGGCGGACGCGATGCGGAGAACGGCTAATCCGCACCGTATCGCCGGCGCGAGTGTCGTAGCGGGTCTGACCGTCGAAATGGACACGGGAATCGTGGGGCGGCAACAGCACGATATCGATACGGCAGCTGTTCGGCAGCGTGATCGGCCGCGCGGTGAGAGTGTGAGGACACATCGGCACCAGCGCGATGCCTTCCACACTTGGATGAAGAATGGGGCCGTTGGCCGACAGGGCATAGGCCGTCGAGCCGGTAGGCGTGGAGATGATCATGCCGTCGGAACGCTGGGTGTAAACAAACTCGCCATCGATACGCAGGTCGAACTCGATCATTCGACCCAGCTCACCCTTATTCACCACCACGTCGTTGAGTGCCACGGTCCGGAAAACCCGTTGATTGCTGCGCAGGACTTCGGCATCGAGCAGGATCCGGGATTCCTCGGCATAGCGCCCCTGCAGGATTTCATCAATCTTCTCAAGCGCAACATCGCGCGAAATATCCGTGAGAAAGCCGAGCCGGCCCTGATTTACGCCCACCAGCGGAACCTCGTATTCGGCAAGCCGGCAGGCACTATTGAGCAACGTGCCGTCGCCCCCAAGCACCACGGCCAAATCGGCGTGCACGCCGATCTCCTCGTGGCTGGCAATCGAAAAACCGGCCGTCAATCCGGTTGAACTTGCCGTACCCTGTTCGATCAGTACATTCAGCCCCACACCGCGCAGATGGTTTGCCAGACGCAGCACCGCTTCGGCCACTTCGGGGCTCTGGTATTTTCCGATCAGCGCGATGGTCTTGAAGTCGCAGGTCATGGAACGATTAAACCACATTATCCGATGCCGTCGCAGCGCCGCCCGGCAAATCGCACGACCGGCCGCGCGCTTCCGCTTCTCATGACCGTCAGCCTTCCTTAGAATCCCTGCGAACCACCCGAATCGCAACCATGACCAGCCTCGACCAACGCTCGCAAATCCTCCTCAAGACCCTGGTGGAGCATTACATCGCCGAAGGCCAACCGGTCGGGTCGCGTGCGCTGTCCCGCTACTCCGGCCTGCAGTTGTCGCCGGCCACGGTGCGCAACGTGATGTCGGACCTGGAAGAACTCGGCTTCATCACCAGCCCACACACTTCAGCTGGACGCATTCCCACGTCTCTCGGCTACCGGTTCTTCGTCGACAGTCTGCTCACCGTACAACCGCTCGGCGTTGGCCAGTTGCAGGAACTCCAGGGCCATATCCAGCCGGGAGAACCGCAGCGTGTCATCAACGCGGCCTCCCAGTTACTGTCCGGGCTGACCCACTTCGCCGGCGTCGTGGTATCGCCCAAGCAGGACACGCTCAAAATCCGCCAGATCGAATTCGTCAGCCTGTCGGATAGCCGCATCCTGCTGATCCTCGTCACCACGGCCGGCGATGTGCAAAACCGCATCCTTTTCACCAAGCGCGCCTACAGCCCGTCCGAACTCGTCACCGCCGCCAATTACCTCAACCAGCACTTCGCCGGCCTCGCTTTCCAGGAAATCCGCCGTCGCATCCAGGACGAACTCAAACAGTTGCGTACCGACATGACCGAGTTGATGAGCGCCGCGGTCGAAGCCGGTAGCGAAGTGCTGGAAGAAACCCAGACCACCTACGTGATCTCCGGAGAAACCAACCTCCTCGACGCCGAAGACCTCTCGTCCAACATGGTCCGGCTGCGCGACCTGTTCAAGCTGTTCGAACAGAAAACCAGCCTCATGCAGCTCCTCGACATCTCCAACCGGGCCCAGGGCGTGCAGATCTTCATCGGCGGCGAAAGCGGCCTCAGCCCCCTCGACGACTGCAGCGTGGTCACCGCGCCTTACGAAGTCGATGGTCAGCTCGTCGGCTCGGTGGGCGTCATTGGCCCCACCCGCATGGCCTACGAACGGGTCATTCCCATCGTGGACGTCACCGCCCGCCTGCTCACCAGCGCCCTTTCGGGCCAAAACTAGAAAGCTCACCCGATGACCCGATTCTGGCCAGAGCCAGCGTACACCCATGGCCAGACGCCGCGTACCGGCATCCTGATCGTCAATCTTGGCACACCGTCCGCCCCGACCGCCGCCGCGCTGCGCCCCTACCTGAAAGAGTTCCTATCCGACCCGCGGGTCGTGGAAATCCCTCGCCTCGTCTGGTGGCCCATTCTCAACGGAATCATCCTGCGCACCCGCCCCGCCAAGTCGGCCAAGAAATACGCCAGCGTCTGGACCGACGAAGGCTCGCCGCTCAAGGCTCACACCGAAAAGCAGGCCAAGCTGCTGGCCGGTTTCCTGAGCCACGCCGGCGAGCGCGATCTGGTGGTGAACTGGGCCATGCGCTACGGCCAGCCGTCCATCAGCAGCCAACTCGATGCCATGCGCGCCGCCGGCTGTACGCGCATCCTGGTCGTGCCGCTCTACCCCCAATACGCCGCCAGCACCACCGCAACCGTCATCGACGAAGTCGCCACCAGTCTGCGCCACTGGCGCAACCTTCCCGAAATCCGCTATGTGCGCAGCTTTGCCGACGACCCGGGCTATATCCAGGCGCTCGCCGCCTCGGTACGCGAACACTGGAAGCGCAACGATCAGGCCGACCGCCTGGTGCTCAGCTTCCACGGCGTCCCCCGGCGCTCCCTCGACCTCGGCGACCCCTACCACTGCGAATGCCTCAAAACCGGTCGCCTGCTCGGCGAAGCGCTCCAGTTGCCGCCCGAGCGGCTGATCGTCAGTTTCCAGTCGCGCTTCGGCAAAGCCGAATGGCTCAAGCCTTACACCCAACCGACCCTCGAAGCGCTCGCCCGCGACGGCATCGGCTCGGTGGACGTGATGTGCCCCGGCTTCGTCTCCGACTGCCTCGAAACGCTCGAAGAAATCAACATGGAGTGCCGCGAGGCCTTCCTGCACGCAGGCGGCAAACGCTTCGGCTACATCCCTTGCCTCAACGAGCGGCAGGACTGGATCGAAGCCCTGATGGCGCTCTGTGTAACCCAGATGGGAAATTGGCTGACCGAAGCACGCCCCGATCCGGCAGCCCTGGCGCAGCAGGCGGGCCGGGCCCGCGAAATGGGTGCCCGCACCTGAACGCCGACTGAAGAACGGAAACGACGACCGGAGATAAAGAATGAAACTGATCCTGCGCTGGGCGCTCAACGCGGTCGCGTTGATGCTGATCCCCGAACTCGTATCGAACGTGCGAGTGGACAGCTACACCGCGGCGCTCATCAGCGCCGTGCTGCTCGGCTTTGTCAATGCGATCATCCGACCGCTGCTGATACTGATCACCCTGCCGATCACCATCCTGACCCTCGGACTCTTCACCTTGGTGATCAACGGGCTGATGTTCTGGACGGTATCCGGCCTCGTGCAAGGCTTTGTGGTGCCGGATTTCGCAACTGCTTTCTGGGGAGCCCTGCTCTACAGCATCCTGACCTGGATGGTCAATCTGGCTCTTGCCGATAACAGAAGCTGAAAGTTAGCAACGCTGCCGCCGGAGCCCCGCTTAGCCGCGCGCCCCGGCAACCGCAATCCTCAGTGCGCCTCACCGACCGGCGCAGCTGCGGCCCGACGACGGGTTGCCTTGCGGCGGACAGCACCCGGATCGAAAGCCCCCACCAGCTTGTCAAGGGCGGACGAGCGCGCATCCATGGCCATCTGGAAAGCCCCGTCCTCGCCGTATTTCTTGACCGAGAACTTCACCCGCTTGCGCCGGCCATCCGGCAGCGGCCACGACGCCACCCAGAACCAGCGCTGCTTCTCTTCCGGCAGATCGCGGGTTTCCGAGGCGCAGTAGCGGCAGACGCCGACCACGCCCGAGCGGTTGTTCTTTTTGACGATGTTGGAATACTCCTGCATCGACAGGGGCGGATGGGCAGCGATGATCTCGTCGCGATATTCCTTCGCCGCTGCAAAAGACCGCTGCTTGCCGCCAAACACACCATCGCTGAAATGTTTGCGGTAGATCACACCGCGTCGCTGAATGGTCACCAGCCAACCGTGAGTTCGGCTGGTTTCATTATCGACCCGACTGATTCCATAAGTGCTGCCTCGGCTCACAGGCCACCTCCTCAAAGTTCCGCGAAGACATCGCGACTCAGGAAGCGATTTCGGCCAAATCGGGCAGAACTTTAGCTAACGCCAGCAAGGACGCATGGCCGGACAGCAGACGGCACGACTTGAAAGCGAATCCCCGCACCCCATCTAAGCGCCAGGACATTCACCCGCCGACGACACGACCATGAGCGAACCACTCCTTGTTCCCTGCCCCCACTGCCACACCATCAACCGGGTTCCGGAAGAAAAGCTGCGCGCCAACGGAACCTGCGGACGCTGCAAGCAAAACCTGTTCTCCGGCACGCCGGTGACGCTGACAGCGGCAAACTTCGCAGCCCACTCCGAACGAAGCGATTTACCGCTGCTCGTGGATTTCTGGGCCCCCTGGTGCGGCCCCTGCCGCAGTATGGCGCCCGCCTTCACCGCATCCGCAGCGCAGCTGGAACCGCAGGTAAGACTGGGCAAGGTGAACACCGAAGAAGAACAAGGACTCGCGGCACGCTTCGGCATCCGCAGCATCCCCACCCTCGTGCTGATCCGCCACGGCCGGGAAATTGCCCGTCAAGCCGGCGCCATGGGCGCGGACGACATCCGCCGCTGGACCCTCAACAATCTAGGCTGAATTGGCCCGCCGTCCGCCGACGTTCAGTTGTCGACGAGTTGCAGTTCCATGCCAAAGCCACTGGCCGTGATGCGCTCGGCGGGCGCACCGGTTTTGGCCAGTTCACGATAGGCCGCGCCCAGACGGCGTGCCACGACGGTCACCAGACGGCTGCGAAACGCCTCCTGACACTCGTCGGTGGCCAACGACAGCGCCGCCGGATTGAGTTCGAGATAGGTCGTGGCGGTGGTGGTGACCGCGGTATGCATGTGCTTGTGCTCCTGCTGATCGAGGAAGGCCAATTCGCCGAAAACCTCGCCATAGGACACCTCTGCGACATGGTGATCATCCACCGAGATCTCCACCCGCCCTTCGATCACGATGCCGAAACGCTGGTCGGAATCCCCTTCGCGCATCAGCAGGGTGTTCGACTCGACTTTGCGCCAGCGCGAAATACGCAAGATCTCCCAAATCTCCACATCCTCGAATTCCGTGAAGAACGGCATCTTGCGCAAGACGGAGTAGCGGGTGTTGTCGACCGGCACCGACGTGTCGTCGAGAATCTTGTAACGGACCGCCGAGAGATCCTTCGCAAAGTCGGCACCGTTTTTATAGCGGGAATAAAGATCCTTCTCCAGCGCCTTGCGGATCACCTGATCGAGCTGCTCGGGCAATTCGGAGTTGATCTGCGACACCAGCGGCGGCTCGGTGTTGATGATCTTGTAGATCAACTGCGCCGGGTTCTTGGCGCGGAACGGCAGGCGCCCGGTAAGCATGTGGAAGAGCACCACGCCCAGCGAGAACAGATCGGTCTTCTGGTTGAGCGGATAGCCCTTGATCTGCTCGGGACTCATGTAGGCAGGAGAACCCACGCCCATGATGAAGGTGGAATCGGACGCGCTTTTCTTGCTGATATTGAGCGCCAGACCGAAATCCGTGATCTTCACGTTGTCCTGATCGTCGACCAGGATGTTGGCCGGCTTTATATCGCGATGGACGATACCCTGCCGGTAGGCGTAATCGAGCGCCATCGCACACTTGAAGATCATGCCGATCGTGCGGTGCAGCGGCAGCAGGTTCTGGAAACTGCAGAAATGCTCCAGGGTGGCCCCCGGAAAGTACTCCATGACGATGTAGGCGTAATCCTTTTCAACCGCCGCATCGAAGATCTTGATGATGTTCGGGTGATCCAGACGACCTGAAACATCCATCTCGGCGCGCAGCAGCTTGAGCAGGCGGCGGTTCCACTTGGCCACATCCTTCGACTTGTCGTCGAAGCGGATCAGCTTAAGTGCGACGTTGTCGGGATACTGCGGATGTTCGGCGAGGTAAACCGTAGCCGTTGCCCCCCGGCCGACCTCCCGGATCAGCTTGTACTTGCCGATTTTTTCAGGTGCCTTTTCCATGCCTGCTTTACGCCACAGAGTCCGTAAAGATCACCGGGGCTCGCCCGGAACGGAGTGATTTTACACATCCTTAGCGCGCTTTCCGGCAACGACATCGATACCGGCAGAAATCGCTCTTGAAATTTTAGCGTCCGCCCCCAGCTAGAGCGAGTCAAAAAAAGGAGCCGTTACCCATGCAAGACCAAGAAAACCCTCTGAGCCCCGAAAAACCGGCTGCACCGGAGCTTGTGGAGAACGTCGCCGACACCGGCGCCGCGGCCGGAACGCCCGCCGCCGAGGGGAACGACGCCGACACCCTGCCCAGCCTCGCCGAACTGCTCCGCCAGGCGGAACTGAATGCCGCCGAGCACCACGACGCCTGGCTGCGTGCCAAGGCCGAAACCGAGAATGTCCGCCGCCGCGCCCAGGACGACATCGCCAAGGCTGGCAAATTTGCCGCCGACAAGTTCGCCCAGGCCATGCTCCCGGTCAAGGACAGCCTTGAAGCCGCGCTCGCCACCGAGAACGCCACCCTCGAGACCTTCAAACAGGGGGTCGAACTGACGCTCAAGCAACTCGTCTCCGCCTTCCAGAGCGCCAACGTAAGCGAAATCAACCCGCTCGGCGAAAAATTCGACCCGAACAAACATCAGGCCATCAGTGCCATCGAAGCCGACGGCGAGCCGAACACCGTGATCAACGTGCTCCAGAAGGGCTATCTCCTTCACGAGCGTACGATGCGCCCGGCGCTGGTCGTCGTATCGAAAGCCAAACCGGCCGCTTGAAAGCCGCATCGGCATCCCCATATTCGCTAACAAGCAACGGGTCGGAGCAACCGGTCCCGTCACCGAACAGCATACAAACTTAAGGAAAACCTCATGGGCAAGATCATCGGCATCGACCTCGGCACCACCAACAGCTGCGTTTCCGTGATGGAAGGCGGCAAGCCGAAGGTCATCGAAAACTCCGAAGGTGCGCGCACCACCCCGTCCGTCGTCGCCTACGCTGACGACGGCGAGATCCTGTGCGGCGCGCCGGCCAAGCGTCAGGCCGTCACCAACGCTCGCAACACCCTCTACGCGGTCAAGCGCCTGATCGGCCGCCGCTTTGAGGAAAAGGAAGTGCAGAAGGACATCGACCTGATGCCCTTCACCATCTGCAAGGCCGACAACGGCGACGCCTGGGTTGAAGTGCGTGGCAAGAAGATCGCCCCGCCGCAGGTTTCCGCCGAAGTGCTGCGCAAGATGAAGAAGACCGCCGAAGACTACCTCGGCGAAGAAGTCACCGAAGCCGTCATCACCGTGCCGGCCTACTTCAACGACAGCCAGCGTCAGGCCACCAAGGACGCCGGCCGCATCGCCGGCCTCGAAGTGAAGCGCATCATCAACGAGCCGACCGCGGCTGCGCTGGCCTTCGGCATGGACAAGAAGCCGGGCGACTCCAAGATCGCCGTGTTCGACCTTGGCGGCGGCACCTTCGACATCTCCGTGATCGAAATCGCCGACATCGACGGCGAGCACCAGTTTGAAGTGCTGGCCACCAACGGCGACACCTTCCTGGGCGGCGAAGACTTCGACCAGCGCATCATCGACTACATCGTCACCGAGTTCAAAAAGGAACAAGGCGTCGATCTGAAGAACGACGTGCTGGCCCTGCAGCGCCTCAAGGAAGCCGCCGAAAAGGCCAAGATCGAGCTGTCCTCCGGCCAGCAGACCGAGATCAACCTGCCCTACATCACCGCCGACGCCACCGGCCCGAAGCACCTGGCGCTGAAGATCACCCGCGCCAAGTTCGAGTCGCTGGTTGAAGACCTGGTCGAGCGCACCATCGAGCCCTGCCGCGTGGCCCTGAAGGACGCCGGCGTGAAGGTTTCCGACATTGACGACGTGATCCTCGTCGGCGGCCAGACCCGCATGCCGAAGGTCATCGAGAAGGTGAAGGAGTTCTTCGGCAAGGATCCGCGCCGTGACGTGAACCCGGACGAAGCCGTCGCCGTTGGCGCCTCCATCCAGGGCGGCGTGCTGCAGGGCGAAGTCAAGGACGTGCTGCTCCTCGACGTCTCCCCGCTGTCGCTGGGCATCGAAACCCTGGGCGGCGTGATGACCAAACTCATCCAGAAGAACACCACGATCCCGACCAAGGCCTCGCAAGTGTTCTCCACCGCCGACGACAACCAGTCCGCCGTAACCATCCACGTGCTGCAGGGCGAGCGCGAGATGGCTTCCGGCAACAAGAGCCTCGGCCAGTTCAACCTGTCCGACATCCCGCCGGCGCCGCGCGGCATGCCGCAGATCGAAGTCACCTTCGACATCGACGCCAACGGCATCC
>ERZ650306.246-NODE-246-length-32341-cov-29.422195_pt1 | contig 32341 bp, 30 predicted proteins | sample MGYA00376242_ERZ650306 | MGnify/ENA primary metagenome ERZ650306 (study PRJEB26733, sample SAMN07839244) | wastewater metagenome | biome: urban; feature: wastewater treatment plant; material: waste water | place: USA: North Carolina | collected 2016-03-31 ... | reverse complement strand
CTGTTAATCCGTAGGTCCCTGGTTCGAGCCCAGGTCGAGGAGCCAAGACAAGCAAGCAGAAAAGCCAATCCGCGAGGGTTGGCTTTTTTGTTGTCTGGTCGATTGCTGGTCCGGGGTTTTCGATGCCGGGCACGGGATCACGCATACAGGCGCGGCCGCTCAGTCGCCCTCGCCCAATGCGCCGTGAGGGGCGCCCCAGCAGCTCGTCACGCCACGAACCCGGTTCCGCAGCCCTTGCGGCGCGACGGCCCCCTTCCGACTGCATGCCCCCGCCGGCCGCCACGGTTTCGCCGCGGTGCTGCACCGGGATACACAGCCTCTTCAACGCCCCCGCCCACCACGCGACCGGCGCAGACCGGCCCTCGAGCGGATTTCGGGCAGCCGATCGTCTTGGTGTCAATCTCGGCAAGGGGGTCTATGTAGTACGTCAATTGACACCACCCGTGTTGTCTTACCCCCAAAGCTATCGCCGAGCAACAACGCATGACTGAATCGAGTTGGCGGCACCTACGTGATCCCGGCGCAGGATCATGGGACCTGCGCCGGGCATCCCGATTGTTTCAGCCCTGCGAGCCTGGCTCGCGGAGGCTGCACAAAGTGCCATGCGAAAAGCGCCACCTCGTGTCCGCATCCCTTGCCATGCGGTTCGACCATGATATAAACGTCATCAAGCCAATCCCCGCCGGCATGATCCGTCTTCGTCATGAGCTACAACGAATCCGAAACGCGCTTCTACCTGATCGACCCCGTCCTGCGGGGCAAAGGATACGACGAGCACTGGAAGCTCAAGATGGAAACCCCCGCCCCGGTCGAACCCACCGGCAACCGGGGGCGCCGACGCGCCGGTGGCGGGCGCACCGACTACCTGCTGTGCGTGCAGGCACCAGGCATGCCCAAACCCCTGCCGGTCGGCGTACTCGAAGCCAAGGCCGAAACGAAAGATCCGCTCGAAGGCATGCAGCAGGCCAAGGGCTACGCCGAGTGCACCCGCTTTCACGTGCAGTACGTCTTTGCCACCAACGGCCACCGCTACGCCGAATTCGATCTCACCGACCAGGCCCCTGCCGGCCCCTTCCCGCTGGCGGATTTCCCCTCCCACGACGCCCTCACCGCGCGCTACGCCACCGACACGGGCATCGACATCAAGGCGCCCGGGTCGGCGCTGCTGTTCATGGTCGACGCGGCCGCCTTCAACAAGCCCCGCTACTACCAGGACGCCGCGATCCGAGCCGCCTTCGAGAAAGTCCTGAGCTGCGAGAAGGCCGGCGAGCCCGCCCGGATCCTCCTCAGTCTCGCCACCGGCGCCGGCAAGACCGTGATTGCCGCCAACCTGCTGTGGCGCCTGCATGAAGCCGGCCGGCTCGCCAAGCCGGCGCTGTTCCTGTGCGACCGCGACGAACTCCGCGCCCAAGCCTGGAACAAGCTCTCCCTCGCCTTCCCCAAGGGCAGCGTGCGCGTCGTCACCAGCGAGAAAGGGCTCAACGCCGCCCGCAACGCCAAGGTGCACATCGCCACCTACCAGACCCTCGGCCTCGACGAGAACGATGAGGGAGACAAGCAGCTGTCCGCCAGCTTCCTCAGCCAGCATTACCCCGACAACGCCTTCTCGGTAATCATCATCGACGAATGCCACCGCTCGGCCTGGGGGCGCTGGTCCGAGGTGCTCAAGCGCAACCCCGACGCCATCCACATTGGCCTCACCGCCACTCCGCGCCAGCTGCGCGAAGGCAAGCAGCAGACCAAGGCCGACACCGAGATCACCGCCAACAACCGCGCCTACTTTGGCGACCCGGTGTATGAATACACCCTGATCCAGGCCCAGGAAGACGGCTACCTGGCGGCCTGCGAGATCGTCAAGCTGCGCCCCTCCGTCGACAAGAAGACCTTCACCCGCGAGCAGGTGCTCGCCAACAGCCCCATCGACGCCCGCACCGGCAAGTACGTCAAGGCCGAAGACCTCAAGGCCCAGTACGTGGCCAAGGATTTCGACGACGACATCCTGCTGCCCGAGCGCATCGCCGCCATGTGCGCCGATCTCTTCAAGCGCCTGTGCGAGCACGGCGGCCCCGAGCAGAAGGTCATCATCTTCTGCACCCGCGACATCCACGCCGACCGGGTCGCCGCCCAGATGCAAACCCTCTACGCCAACTGGTGCAAGGACCGCGGGCAGACCCCGAAGGACCACTACGCCTTCAAATGCACCGACAAGGGCGGCGCCGAGCTGATCGAGCCCATGCGCGGCTCCGGCGCGCGCTGCTTTGTCGCCTGCACCGTCGACCTGCTCGCCACCGGCGTGGACATCGAACGCCTCAACGCCGTCGTATTCTTCCGCCACCTGGAGTCGAGCATCCTCTTCTACCAGATGGTCGGGCGCGGCACCCGCATCCACGAGGAGACCCAGAAGTACAAGTTCTGGCTCTACGACTACACCGGCGTCACCGACCTGTTCGGCACCGACTTCATCACCGCGCGGCGCCCGCCTAAGCCCGCCACGCCCGGCGGCAGCAACGGCGACGGGGGTGATGACGAGGGCGGCGGTCCGGCCCCGCTCCCCGAGATGCCCAGCGGCGGCGAGAGCCGCATCGACTCGCTGGGGCATCACATCCTGCTCCAGCGCGACGGGCGCGACACCCTCGTGCCCATCGAGGAATACCGCCAGGAAATGATCGCCCGCGTATTGCGCGAAGCCGCTACCATTCACGACTTTCGCGGTTTGTGGGTCGAGACTGCCAAGCGCCGGGCCCTGATCGGCCACCTGCTCGGCGAGCATTACTCCCCCGACATGGTGCGCGAGCTGATGCAGATGAACGACTGCGACCACTTCGACCTGTTCGCCCACTACGGCTACCGCGAGAAGGCCCTCAAGCGCACCGAGCGCAAGGACGCCTACCTGACGGGCAACGCCGCGTGGTTCGACGCCATGGACGGCAAGGCCGCCATCGTGCTGCGCGGGCTGGGGCACCAGTTCGGCATCGGCGGCACCGACGAACTGGAATCGACAGAGCTATGGAACGTGCCGGAGATCCGCCGCGCCGGCGGACTGACGGCCTTGAAAGGACTGGGCAAGCCCGTGGATGTGTTGAGAGAAGCGAAGACGAGGTTGTTTGGGGTATGAATTTCGTTCCACTTGGCAGCATCGCTGAAATTCAACTTGGCAAAATGTTGTCGCCAGCAGCAAAGACTGGCCTGTATCAATCTACGTACTTGCGGAATCAGAATGTTCAGTGGGGTCGGTTTGACTTATCAGACTTGGCAACCATGGATTTCTCTGAACGCGAACGTCAAAAATTCGAGCTTCATCCCGGTGACCTGCTCATTTGCGAAGGGGGAGAGCCTGGCCGCTGCGCAGTCTGGAACGGGGAGTTAGCCGATTGTTACTACCAGAAAGCGTTGCATAGACTTCGCCCCTATACAGGCATCGCTGACTCCGAATTTCTCGCATATTGGATTCGCTCGCAGGCGCTGAAGGGCACGTTCGAGGATCAAAATGCGAAGACGACAATTGCGCATTTGCCTTTAGTTCGACTTGAGCAGTTGCCCGTTCCGGATTTGCCGCTCGAAGAGCAGCGTCGGATTGCTAGCCTAATAAAATCTCAACTGGCCGCAGTTGAAGACGCCCGCCAGGCAGTTCAGACCCAGCTGAAGGAAGCGGCTCTCCTTGCCAACAAATTGCGCGATCAGGCAATGATGGACCTGGATGCTTTTCGACGCGTCCGCCTCGAAGACCTGCTCCAGTGCATCGATGCCGGGAAGAGCTTCCAGACCAGCGAAAGGCTGGCTTCCGAAAGGGAATTGGGCGTACTGAAGGTCAGCGCCGTCAGCTGGGGCGAGTTCAAACCCGGGGAAGCAAAGGCTATCGACGGGGATTACACGCCAGACGACCGGCACCGCATACGCAAAGGCGACGTAATTGTGTCGCGGGCCAATACCATCGCCTTGGTCGGCGCTGTCGTTCGAGCGGAACGTGATTACCCGCAACGTCTGCTGTCAGACAAGACCCTGCGCCTGATACTCGACACGATGCAATGTGATCCGGACTACTTTGTGGAAGCACTGCGCCTCCCCGAAGCGCGTGCCCATATCGAGGCCAATGCAACGGGCAGCAGTGACTCCATGCGAAACATCTCACAGGGAGCCCTGGCAGCCACCCCGATTCCGCTCCCCGAAATCCATGAACAACGTCGCCTCGCGAAGCACATGCAGGCCGTCAATCAGGAGCTGACCGCGCTGCGAGCCTCGATCCAGACCCGACTGGATCACATCGAGCAACTCCCCGCCCGTCTCCTCGCCCAAGTTTTCGACGCCCTCTGAACATGCCCCGAACCAAGAAAAGCGCCGACGCCTCCCCCAAGGCCAAGGCAGCGAAGGCCATTGCCTCCACCCAATCCCTCTCCAGCTTCGTCAAGTCGATCTGCGACATCATGCGCCGCTCCAATTGCGCGAGCGCGCTGCAGTATGTGCCGGAGCTCACCTGGATTCTGTTCCTGCGCATCCTCGACGCCCAGGAGAGCAAGGCGCAGGAAGAGGCCGAGGCCGTCGGCCGGCCCTTTGCGCCGGCGCTGCAGGCGCCCTACCGCTGGCAGGACTGGGCCGCCCCCTTCGACGACAAGCAGGAGGCCTTTACCGTCGACGGGCGCGCCTTGGGCTGGAAGCGCGAGGCCTTGAAGGCCCGGGTCGGCGACCTGTTCGCCTTCATCAACACCGAGCTGCTGCCTTACCTGCACCGCCTCGACACCCTGCCGGATGGCCGCCCGAATCTGCTGGCCACACCGCGGCAGCGGGTCATCGGCCGCATCATGACGGCGGTGGAGCGGGTGCGCGTGGACTCCGAGACCGACTTCGCCAACATCCTCGATCTGGTGCATCAGATCAGCATCGACCATATCGACGACCGGCATTTCTTCACCCTGTCCCAGGTGTACGAGGACTTGCTCTTGAAGATGGGCGAGAAGAACTCCGACGGCGGCCAGTTCTTCACGCCGCGCGAGGTGGTGCGGGCCATGGTGCATACCCTGGCCCCCCAGCCCGGCGAGACCATCTACGACCCCTGCTGCGGCACCGGCGGCTTTCTGGCCCAGGCCTACGAGCAGATGGCCGTCAAGCTGGGCGATCAGCCGGCGGCGACGGCGCTGGAGGGGCTGAAGCACGACAGCTTCTTCGACCGGGAAAAAGAGAATCTGGTGTTTCCGATCGCGCTGGCCAATCTGGTGCTCCACGGCATCGACCAGCCCAACCTGTGGCACGGCAACACGCTCTCCGGGGCGCCGACCTACGACGCGCTGTTCGAGGAGGCCCCGGCCACCTTCGACGTGATCCTGACCAACCCGCCCTTCGGCGGCAAGGAGGGCAAGGACGCGCAGAAGAACTACAGCTTCGAGAGCAGCTCGACCCAGGTGCTGTTCATGCAGCACATCCTGAAGGAGCTCAAGCCCGCCCTGGACGGCAAGCCTGGTGGGCGCTGCGGGGTGGTGCTGGATGAGGGGCTGCTGTTCCGCACCAACGAGAGCGCCTTTGTCGAAACCAAGCGCAAGCTCCTCGACGAGTGCGAGCTGTGGGCCATCGTCAGCCTGCCCGGCGGGGTGTTCTCGACCGCCGGGGCGGGCGTCAAGACCAACCTGCTGTTCTTCACCAAGGGCCGCAAGACCGAGCGGATCTGGTACTACGACCTGTCGGGCGTGAAGGTGGGCAAGAAGACCCCGATGACCCTGGCCCATTTCGGCTGGAGCAAGCATTTCGAGGTGCTGGCCGATGCCGAGCTGCCGAACACCCTGGCCGCAGAATGGCTGGAAAACGAGCAGGCCGCCGCGCAGGAAGAAGGGCGCGATCCGCGCCCCTTCCCGAGCTTCGCCCGTCTGCTGGGACAGCGCGGCACGCCGGAGGCCGAGAGTGACTTTTCATGGACGGTGGATTTCGCCGCCCGCCGCGCCAGGGCGGCCGAGGAGATGGCGCCCCATCTGGCGGAGGTCGCCGAGCTGCGCGAGAAGACGGTGGCCCTCAAGGAGCAGGCCGCCGCGCTGAAGAAGGCCGGCGGCGACGACGCGGCCCTGCGTGCCTGCCGCGATGAGTTGCTGCTCACCGAAAAGGCGATCCGCGAAGCCCAGGCCCGTGCCGATGCCATCGACGCGGCCACCTTCGATCTGAAGGCGGTCAATCCCCACGCCAGGGTGGAGCGCGACCTGCGCTCGCCGGCCGAGATTCTCGATTCGATCGCGCGGCATGGGCAGGTGGTCGAAGAGGCCTTGCAACGCTTACGGCAATTGACCACCGCATCCGGCCTCCAATAGCTAGAAGGCGCGTATCCGCGTTTGCCATGACCTTCATTAAAGATGGGCGAGATTGCTCGGAGGTGCTGTCACGTCGGGCCTCGCCTTTTTGCTGACTACCGCTTGGATGAGCCAAGAATGCTTGACGAATACTCGATTGAACAACGTGCGACACAGATCTTCGATACGCGAACAAAGGAGTACTTTTCGGAGGTGCTGAGCTGCTACGCGGCAGGTAACTACCGGTCGTCGGTCGTAATGCTCTGGTCTGTCGCGGTCTGTGACTTGCTCTTTAAACTGCAGAACCTCGTCGACCTCTACGGCGACACCAAGGCCAAGAACATCCTTACGGATATCGGGAAGCTCCAACAAGACAACGAGCGCTCCCCGATCTGGGAAACCAAACTAGTTGAGTCGGTAGCCGAAAAAACACAGCTCCTTGACATTGCCGAGCGAGAGAACTTGCTGCACCTCCAACGGCAGCGCCATCTTGCTGCTCACCCCGTGGTCAACGCGAATTTCCAGTTACATCGCCCGAATCGTGAAACAGCGCGTGCGCTGATCCGCAACACGCTGGATGGTCTTCTGACCAAGGCACCGATCTTGTCCAAACAGATCGTCAACGAACTCATCGAGGATCTTGAGCAGGCTTCAGGCATCTTGATCGATGAAAAGAAGTTAAAGGCCTACTTGGAGAGCAAGTACTACACTCGCTTCAATCCTGAAGTGGAGAAGGCTGTGTTCAAGGCGCTCTGGAAGTTTGTGTTCAGGCTGACCGACGAGCGATGCGAAAAGAACCGCGCGATCAACCTCAGTGCGTTGCGCTTGCTATATGGGCGTAACCCTGGGCAATTCAGAGACCAAATCGAGGCCGAGACAGACTATTTCAGCACGATAGCGACTGGCGGGGATCCTGTTGTCTGCTTGATTCGCTTCTTGTCGCGCGAGGCGCAGCTATACGGGCTCCTGGCAGATCACGCAAAGACAGCAGTTCAGCACGTAGCTGAGAGTGATCCCTCTGCCAGCTGTCTGGCGTGGTTCACCGCGGCCAACCTGCAAGAGCACGCGGAACAGCTGGGTGAATGGATTGCAGGGAAGGACTACCCTCAAATCGAACGCGAGACGTGGGACGCCATTGAGGAAATATCGGATTCACCGGAATGGGCCAAGACGGTGATTCGTCTTGCGAACAAGTACTACGTAGCCAGTGGGAGCTACAACAGCGCAGATCGGCGGTTCGCTGAGGTCATCCGCCCGAACTTGGATCGATATGAGCTCGATGATTGTGTTGATCTCATCGAAGGAATTCAGCGTAACCAGCAGACTTACGGCCGCGGACGTGCGGACAATGACCATGGAGCTTTGCGGGAGCGAGTTTTAGAGCTTGATCCGGCGTTTGATTTCGCCGCTTACAGGACCTTCAGCCGTAACCTAGGAACTCTAGACGACAGCGAGTAACGCCTAGGCATCGATCCTACGCGCGAGACCAAAGGGGGTTGGGGGGGGTCTTCCTCCGCCCTACTCTCGACCCAAATGTGGACCTGCCGTGTTCCGCTATGGAGTAGCCGACGGGCATCGGTCTACGGGTTGTTTGACCCGTTCCGGCCCCCAGCCCGATCCCGCAAAACATCCCATCGTTGCTTCCCTCCCCGAGGTCACGATGCCCGCCACCCTTCTCCCGCCCCCTCCCCGCCCAGTCTTCAAGCGCAAGCCCGCCGAGCCCCTGCCCGTTAGCTTCCTCACCAAGGCCGCCGGCCTGCCCGGCGGTCGCACCCTGGCCGTCGCCCTGGCGCTGTGCATCCATGCCGCCTCCACGGGCTGCCGCACCCTCACCTTCGGCCCCTGGCTGCGCACCCGCTACGCGATCTCCGATGACGCGGCCCTTGACGCGCTCAACCGCCTGTCTGCCGCTGGCCTGATCTCCGCCAGGCGGGGTCGCGGGCGTTTCGCCGTCGTCACGCTTCACCTCGACGACGAGGCCCCGCTCGCCGCGGCCTGACCCGCAAGAAGAAGCCGGTGCAGGGTTCTCCTGCACCGGCTTCTTCTATCAATCCGCGACCGCTTCAAACCTCTCCCGCCTACCCTCGTCCGGCTTGATCCCGGCTCGCACACACCGCTGACCTCGTCAGGCCCCCTAAGAGCCTGTTAGCGCCAGTTCCGGCGGTTTGCCGCAACCGACAGGCGTCAGAGCCCCCGCCTTGGCCTTCATATCATTCCTGTGATCCAGCCGGATCTCCATAGGCCCTGCTCACCTCCGGGTGACCAGGGCCTTTCTCTGTCCACGCCGCCGATGCCCCCGCTGCGTGGGCACCGGCCTTCTCCGGAGGTCTTCATGTCCGATCCCCTGATTTCCATCCGCACCTTACCCACCGCGAGCCTGCTCGGGCTGCTGGTCGGCGATGTCGCCGCCGAGGCCCTCGCCGGACGGTCGCTGGCCGAGCTCTTCCACCTCCACACCCGCCAGAGCGGCGTCTGCGAGACCCCGGCGGACTATCGCGCGGTGCGTATCCTCGGCGCTGCACGCGAACTGCTGACCCGGGCGCTCGCCGAAGCCGTCGAACTGGGCGACTGCCTCGACAGCCCGCAGAAGGTCCGTGACCTGCTCCGCCTGCGCTTTGGCGACCTGCCCCACGAGGTCTTCGGGGTCGTGCTGCTCGACAGCCAGCACCGCGTGCTCGATGTGGTCGAGCTCTTCCGCGGGACGCTTGCCCAGACCTCGGTCTATCCCCGCGAGGTGGTCAAGCTGTGCCTGGAGGCGAATGCCGCGGCGGTGATCCTCGTCCATAACCATCCGTCCGGCAGCCTCGAACCCAGTTCGGCCGACCTGGCGCTCACCGAGACGCTGAAGAAGGCCCTGACGCTGGTGGACGTGCGCGTGCTCGATCACTTCATCGTGGCAGGCACCGCTTCGCCCTTGTCGTTCGCCGAGCGCGGGCTGATCTGAATCCTGTTTCTCGCGCCTTCGTCAGGTCCGCCTGCCGAAGGAATGTTCGTGTTGTCGCCCCTGAGGAGTACCTGTGTGTTTCCGTTCCTGCCTGCTGTGCTGGCGGCCCTGCCGACCGGCCCCGGTGCTGCCGTGGCCTTGCTGGCTGCTGCAGCCGCTTACGCGCTGACCCAGCGCGAGATCGACGCCCGCGTCGAGATCCGCTGAACCGTCGTTTTTCCTGTTCATGTCGCCCTCCCGGCCCTGTGGCCCGGAGGGCATCTTTCTTTTGGAGGCCCCATGGCCAAGAAACCCGAGGTCGCGTCGGCGACCTATCACCGGCTGCTCGATTCCCGGGCATCGACCCTTTCCGGCAGTTCCGCAATCCAGTACGCGCTGCTGGCCGCTCCCGACCACGCCCAGGTCTTCCTGCTGATCACCGCGGCCGAGGGCGGCGGCAACTTCAACCGCGAGGTGGTGGCGCTCGACGATCTGGAGGCGGCGGTCGATGCGGCGCCGGCCGGCAAGCCCTTCGGCTCGAAGCAGCTCAAAGGGGCGTACCAGGGCCGCAGCAACAACAACGCGCCCTACGCCTGCGCGGCGCTGCTCGCCCAGGGCCTGCTCGCCAAGTCGCCGGAGGTGAAGTTCGGCCTCGTCAAGGCGGGCGACTGGGACGCCTGGCGGCTGCAGATGATGGCGCTGCCGGGCGAGGTCTTCGTGTTCCCGTCTGCCTCCGTCGAGGCGGCCATGCCGGTGACGGCAACCTCCGCGGTGCCGAAGGGCAGGAAGAAGGACAAGCGCGGGGGCAACCGCTTCATCCCGGTGGTGGAAACGGCCGAGGCCGGCGAGGAGGTTTCCGATGCGGATCCTGCGTGATGCGGCCGATGTGGCGGCGCTGGACGATGCGGAACTGCGGGCGCTGATCGAACGGCGGCTCGACGAGCGGGAGATCGGCGAGGACTTCGACGCCGAGTTGCACGGGCCTTTCGTGGTGATGATCCCGGGTGATGGCCTCGCCGAGGTGGAGGCCGCCGTCGGCATTCCGCTGCTCGTCAATCCTGTCACCCGCGTTGCCTACGGTGATCCGGCCTTCAGCCCGATCTTCGAGTACGCCGGGCGGCATGCCCGCTTCTACGAACTGGTCTTCATTCCCGGCGGGGGTGATGAGGGCGTGACGCTGTTTGTGCCCCGTCACCCGGATGTGGAGCCGCGCCTCTTGGCGCTGTGCGCCGAGTATGCCGTCACCGAACCGGTGGAGGTCTAGTCCCGGGGGGCTTCCGCCCCTAAGGACCCCGTCCATCTTGCTGCCTTTGACCCCTGACGCCCGATGCGAGGACCGCATCGGGCGCTTTGCTTTCTGGAGAACCCTATGAACCAAGAAACGCGCCTGCGCTTCAGTCCCGGCGAGATCGTCGCGACCCGCGGGGCGGACGCCCTGCTGCGCGAGCAGAACCTTCACCCCGTCAAGCTGCTGGCCCGCCACCTGACGGGCGACTGGGGCGAAGTGGGCGCCGAGGATGCCCAGGCCAACGAGGCGGCCCTCCAGACCGGGGCTCGGCTGCTGTCGGTCTATACCGTCGCCGGGGTCAAGCTCTTTGTGATCACCGAGGCGGAACCGCGGTCAGTGACGACAATCCTCCTGGCAGATGAGTACTGAGGCGATGATCCCATCGAACCATCCCATCCCGCTCGATGCGGGCGTAGCGCGGCTCGTGGCGCTGCTGGGCGAAGACCGCTACGAGTGGTTTGCCGAGCGGGCGGGCATCCTGGAGTTCAATGCCCGCCTGCCGCGGATCGACGCCGAGCGGCAGGCCTTGATCCAGACCCTGGCGCGGTATGGCTTTCCCGGGCAGCCCCAGCTCTGCCTGCTGCAGGTCGAGATCGGCGGCGGAACCCAATGGGTGCTAGCTGCGGACGAGGTTTTTGCCCGCCGGCAACTCGCCGTGCTCGGAGCCACCGAGGTGCGCGCCGTCGATCTGGCCGACGTGCTGCATCGCCAGTTTGACGATCTGGCGTGGCTCGGCACCACGCCGTAAGCCTGCCCCGCCACCGCGCCGGAAACACCGGCAAGGGACCGGCAGCAGCCGGCCTGCCCCTGCCTTGCCCTCGCGCCCGTCCCCTCGCTTCAGCCTCGCCAAGCCGCTATCGCAGCGCCACGTGATCCCGGCGGCGGCGTGCTTCGGACTTGAGAGACTGAGTGCGTCCGCGGCGGGCAGAGTGTGGGCGGGTTGGGGGCACTTCTTCCATTCCTTCTTTCGATCGAGGAGATTTGACGATGAACCGCGTCACGCGATTCCGATTTACCGTCCGCGCCATCGAGCAGTTGCTGCCCTGCCCCCTTGATGCGCCCGGCAAGGGCTATGAGGTGAGCGATACCGAGATTCCGGGCCTGCGCCTAGCGGTGTCGAAAGGGTCCGGGCGCAAGACCTTCTGGTTGCGCTATAGTTTCCGGGGTGCGAAGCGGGCAATGCGTCTGGGCGGGTTTCCGGCGACGTCCCTTGCCGATGCCCGGCGCCTGGCCCTTGAAGCCCGTGGGCAGCTAGACCGGGGCATCGATCCGCAGGAGGGGCGCGATCTGGAGCGTAGTTCGCCGACGCTGGCGAGCTTCGCGAAGGATTATCTGGAAGGGTACGCGAAGGTCCATAAACGCAGCTGGCGTGACGACCAGAGCAAGCTGGACCTCCACGTAATTCCCTTCTTCTCGGCCGAGCGTCGTCTGTGCGACATCCAGCGCCGGGACGTCGAGCGTTTCATCGCGGCGGTGCGAAAGACCCATTCCCCGGCGACGGCTAACCGCTTCCTGTCCCTGCTCTCGGCGATGATGCGGCGCGGGGTGACCCTCGGCGTGCTGCCGGACAATCCGTGCCGCGGGATTCCGCGATTTCGAGAGAATTCGGGCAAGAGCCGGTATCTGAGCCTCGAAGAGGTCGGGCGGCTGGTGGTCGCGATGGACAAGGACCCGGCACCCTCGGTGATGGCCGCGCTGCGCTTCATGCTGCTCACCGGCTGCCGGCGCAGTAATGCCCTGAAGGCGCGCTGGGAGCACATGGACCTGGAACGGCGGATCTGGTTCATGCCGATGACCAAGTCCGGCAAGCCGCAGTACTCGCCCCTGTCGGAGGAATGCATCGCGCTCTTGAGCCAGCTCAAGAGCCGGCAGGCGAGTCCATGGGTGTTTCCGTCCCCGACGGACTCGACGAAGCCCCTGCGCGACCCAAGGAAAGCGTTTGCAAGGGTTCTGGCCGCGGCGGGCATCAAAGGACATGTACGCCTGCACGACATTCGCCATACACATGCGGCATTGGCCGTGAGCCATGCGGGCCAGACACTCTTCACGGTTCAAAAATTACTTCATCATGCCAGCCCCCAGACGACCATGATTTACAGCCACATGGCGAACTCGACCTTGGCCCGCGCCTCCCAGGCGGTCTCGGACGTGATCACTCGGGCGACGCAGACGGCGAAAGGGGATGGGGTGAAGATCGCAGCTGACGAGGCGTCGCTGGCCCGTTGAAGGACCGCCCGCTTGATCGCCTCCTGAGGGCGACGGGCGGGTGGTCTTTTTTTTGGTGTCAATCTTGTGAAGGGGGTGTATGTAGTTGCGGAATTGACACCACCTGCGCGGGTGCGTAAGCCCGCATACGGACGATGGATCAAACGGCCCCTCCCGTATTGTCTATAATCGCCATAATAGCTATTTCACCCAGGAGACTACCCATGCGTACCGTGACCTCCGTCGAGGCTCAGAACCGCTTCGGCGAGTTGATCGACAGCGCCCAGCGCGAGCCGGTCACCATCACCCGTCGAGGGCGGCCCGTGGCCTTCGTGCTCTCGCCGGAAGACATGAAAGAGCTGCTGGCCGTCCGCCAGCAGCGCGAGCGCGTGGTCAGCGATTTCGAGACTTTTTTCAGTGCCGCCGACGCCCGCCTGAAACCCGAGGCCGCCGAACTTTCCGACAGTGACGTGCAGCGGATGGTGAATGAACTTCGTTAAACGGGTTGTCTTCGACACCAGCACCCTCGTCAGTGCAGCGCTCCGGCCGACCTCCATTCCCCGTCAGGCGTTCCTGAAGGCCGTCGCGGAGGCCGAGTTGTGCGTATCCGACGCGACGCTCGCCGAGATCGGCGAGGTCATGGCGCGCGACAAGTTCGATCGTTACCTCGACCGGGCACTACGCATGCAGTTCGTCGAGCTGTACCGCCAACACGCCCGGCTGTTCCACGTTTCCGAGGCCGACGAGAAGACGCTCGAACCGCCGTGCCGCGATCCGCGTGACAACAAGTTCCTGGCCTTGGCCCTCACCTGCTCGGCCGACGTCGTGGTGAGCAGCGATGAAGACCTGCTGACGCTCAACCCCTATCGCCGCATTCCGGTCGTCCTGCCACGGGAGTTTCTGGCGCGCTGATGGGCGGTATTGGCGGTCGGGAAAGCGCCGCGGGCTGGCAAACAGGTATCGATGGTTTCGGTGTCAATCTCTACATGGGGGTGTATGTAGTAAGCCAATTGACACCAGCAACAGCGCGTAAGCCGGGGCAGGATCAAGAAACCTGCCCCGGCGCCGCTTTCTTGTGATCCGGACAGGCAACGGCCTGTCCGGATCACGTAACGTCACGACTCCCCCTCGTCGACAAACTGGGACCGAATGCGCAGCGGTTTGAGCGCGACATAGTGTCCCCGCGACGACAGACCCGGATAGCCCGCCTCGAATGCGCTCAGCACCGCGAAGTGGCGTACATCCTGGCGCGGTGGATGCTGCAGGCCCAGCGTCATGACATGGTCCATCTTCACGTCGTACAGGCCGTTGTCCTCCAGCCAGGCCAGCGTCGACGGAGTCACCCTCCCCTTTTCCTTTAGCGCCTCGATGAGTGCCCGGACCTTGCGAAGGCGCGGCTGCGCGAACGCACGGTTGTGCGCATTGACGAGGTCCGCCAGCTGACCGCACAGCGTCTTGAGGGACGTCGGTACGACCAGCGGCCCGCGCGGCCAATCCGGGACGGGTGACACGACAAACGCGTCGTCGGGCGCGTGCTGCGTCAGCGCATCGACGACATGGTCTGGGACCGCCACGCCAAGGCTCAGCCATACCGGGCTGTAAGGGATGCCGGTCTTCGCGATCGTATCGATCACGAAATCCCGATAGGCATCCGGGGATACCTGTACCTCGATTGCATCGCCCTCTTCCTTGACGGTCGCCAGCCACTCCGCGTGACACTTACGGCGAGGGCGTCCCAGGGGGCTTCCTGCCGAGCGCCGGCCCGGTGGCGCTTCGAAGTCCAGCACCTGCACGTTGACGAACAGCGACTGCGGGTCGAAGGCGAGCAGCAACACCGCCCATTCGCCCTTCTCGGTATTCAGCAGAACCTGATGCAGATGCAGGACATGCAGGACGCCGCAGCTGCGCAGATCCTCAATGAACGCCTCCTCCGGCGCAACGGGCAGTGCCTGGGTAGCAGCCACGGGGTCCCAGGTCGGGCGCGGTGCATCGAGATCGGCCAGCCCCTGCAAGAAGGACGCGCGACTGCCGAGAAGCGGCTGAATCCCGGGAAATCTCTGGAGATGGTGATACAGCATCCGTGCTGACCACCCGGTCAGCGCCTGCAGTTCCCACCAGACCCGGCTCCAGCGCTTGAAGCGGGGTTTTGGCCCCGGCCTGGCTCGCGGGGGCTTAAAAGTGGGCACAGCGGTGAGCGGCTGGACGGGCGCGGGTTCTCGCTCTCGCGGGGGGCGCCTCGCAGCCGGAGCGTCCGCGGCGAGTGGCAGGTTGATCAGGGTCGGCAAGGCACTGACCGGTGCAGGTTTCTTCCTGGGTGCGCGGGGCTTGGGCGATCCCCCCGACTTCGGGCGTCCCCGGGTGGGCAGGGCGACCTCCGGGGGCGGCACGAAAACGCCCACGCGGCCGACCAGGGCGGCATGACGCGTCGCGGCCTCCGCCCTGCGGGTGGCGCGCGCAACCGCCTGGTGGATGTAGCGCAGCACTGTGCGCTCACTCAGCTCCGTCCGGAAGCGGCGGTTGAAAGCCTTCGCGAGCTCGCGCGTAGGGCGTCCGGCAAAGCGGCCCGCTTCCTTGTCGCCTTCCACCTTCGGGCCCAGCCAGCGGAGCAACAGGGCGTCGCGCACTTGCGGCGGCACGCTACGCGTAGGCGACTTCGGCATGGAGTTCACGGGCATCGGAGGCGGCAGATCGAGCGTAGGAGAGTTCTGGACAAGATTTTCTGTCTAATTTTACCGCAACCCGTTTTGTATTTTTAGCGCGCGGCAGTCCGGATTAACTCTGGACACGCCATCGGACAACTCCAGGGTTGAATTCGCGCCCAAGACCCCACGCCCGGCGCGCGATCCTTGTTGGGTGTCGAAGTGCCGCGAGAAGCGCCCCTTCCGCCTTGAATAATCCATATTTATCAACACACTAAGTGCTCGAATCCGCTTCTTTCAGGGGTTTTCTGGCTCGATTAAAGTGCAACTCGTGCTGAACGGCAGCTCATCAAAACGAGGAAAGAAAGCCCCCCATGAAACTCTTCAACCCCTTCAAACCCAACCAATTTACGCAGGCTCGCCGGATGGAGTGAGATGAAGCGCCAGCCCCCCGCTCCAATTGCGCCCGCTGACGACAACTCAGCGGCTCACGTCGGCGCGAAGAGTACTCGACGCAAGGCCAGGCGGCCTCGTGCTGAGGATGTCACCCTGATCGCTCGAGCCTGCGGATGTGATCCGCCCAGTATCGAGCGCGATCGTCCGCGGCGCCCCAAGGAACAGGCAACGCCCGGCGTCCCCGGCCTCAAGCGGGTCGCGTCGCTGACCGATCCGCACCTTTGGTACTGGGTCTTTCGCTACACCAACCCGGAGACGGGCAAGCGGGCGTCGATTTCCTACGGGACCTCCGTCGAGGTGCCCTACATGGAAGCGGTGGCCCGTGCCCAGCGGGACCGGGAAATGGTCCGCCGCGGCCGCAATCCGGCCGCCTCGAAGGTCACGCTCGACGTGTTCGTCGAAACCGTCGTCACCCCGTGGGCCCGGGAGAACCTGCGCTCGTGGAAGGACTTGATCTCGCGCTACGTCCTGTACTTCGCCGAGCCGCTTGGGGCGATGCAGATCAGCGAGATCTCGGCCTTCGACGTGGAACAGGTCCTGACTGAACTGCGCAAGCCCGGCAAGTCCCTGCGGCGCAAGCGCCTGAAGGCGGCCACGATCAACCGTGCGGCGATGGCCCTGCGGACGATCTTCCGGCTGGCGAAACAGCATGGTCTGATCGACCACAACCCGCTGGACGGGTGGCAGCAACTGCGGGAGAACCCGCCGCCGCCGATGGCGCTGAGCGTCGATGAGGTCCACCGAGTGCTCGTTCGCTTGCAGTCGGAGCAAGAGCGCTTCCGCCTCCTGATCGAACTGCTGCTGGAGACGGCGCTGCGGATCGGCGAAGCCCTCAATGCCCGCTTCGCGGACGTGGATGTGCAGCGGCGTCTGCTGAACCTGCGGGAATCCAAGGGCGGCGGGAACGAGATCGTCCCGCTGACAGCACGCGCCCTCCAGATCATCGGGCGGCTGCGGGAGCTGAGCCACAACGACCGGCTGTTCCCGGCAGCGCGAGGCGATGGCCCCATGAGTGCGCCTCGCAAGGTGCTGAAACGGGTCTTCGCTGATGTGGGGATCGATCCGTCGGCGTGTTTCCACACGCTTCGGAAGACCACCGCGAGCCTCGCTGCGAGCAGCGGAATTGATGCTATTAGCATCAGTCGATTGCTGCGGCACCGCAGCATCCGGACGACGGAGCGGCACTACCTCGCGACCTACCACGACAACCTGCACCGGGCGGTCAATGTGGTCAGCGGTCTGATTAGTGCCCCTGCGGCGACGGTCAAGGGCGGCGGCACTGCGCTCTACCCCTGAGTGCCTTGCATTGAGATCCCTCGCGACCAGCGTCTTGTCGCTGCGTGAGCTGAAGTACCCACTGTTTCATCAACCCGCCCGGCGCCAATCCCGGCACTGGGCACTACTTAGGAGAAGCACCATGCAGACCCAATGCATCGCCGAAGCCCTTGTGGCGGCAAAGAAGTTCGTTGCGGCGGCGGATTTCGTCGAGCAGAACTACGGCACCTATTACGACGGTCGCGGTGACGAGCATTACGTGAATGGCCCGGCCTGCAAGCAATTGCGCGACATCGTGGTGGAACTGATTGACGCCCTCGGCGACGTACGGCGCTACACGGCTGCGGCCCTGCCCGCTATTCCCGTCGAACTCTATGAAACCGGCGAGGAAGACAAGGGCCATGAGGAGGGCGAATACGAACTCCAGATGGACGTTGCCACGCTTGGCCAGCCCGGCTGGCACCAGACGCGCGTCGTCCGGACCAAATAAACCCTGCGACAGCATCTTCTACCCGAGGAAAGGACCACCACCATGACGATCAAGAGCCACGGCGACGAACGCGATTGGGAGCCCGGCGGCATCTACTACGACGGCCCTTACTACACGCCCGAGGAGGACGACGAGGACTACGAGGACGAAGACCTCGACACGTACGAGGCTGAACATGACTACGACGACGAGGAGGCCGACGAAGCACCTCCTCCGCGCCGCCAGACCTACCAGGCACCGGCCCGGCAGAAGCTGACGACCCTCAAGATGCCGCGCCCCGTCCGGGTCCGGCGCTACATCGACGACGAGTTTTAACGGGCAGACAGCCCGCTAGAAGGTGTGGGGCAGCACCGTCTTTGCTTGCCGGCGATTGCCGGTGCCGCCACCACGAACAACAACGGCCATTTTATAAGGAGATTCTCATGGCCCAACGCAACTTCCGCTTCCCCAAGGGGAAGACCGTCATCCAGTACCACCAGATCGGCCGCTTCCAGGCCTACCCGGGCGGCGTGGGCGTGTTCAACCTGCGTGACCGGATGGTGGACTACCTCCACACCGCCAACGAGACCATCGCGGTCCTTGTCGTCGAGATGCTCGACAAGGTGTGGGCCAGCAACGGACGCATCGAGCCGGACTGGTCGATCCTCGACCTGGACGCCCAGACGGATACCACCGACACGCCGCGCTGATCCGCGCCGGCATCGCCCGTCGCGGCGATGCCTGACCGGGCCGTCTGCCTTTTGAGGCGGGCGGCCCTTTTTTTGTCCATCGGTCGGGGTCAGGCCGTCGGCCATCAGGTCGGCGATGGCTTCGGCCAGTGTCAATCTCGATGTGGGGGCCCATGTAGTATGGCAATTGACACCAAACCGACGATGCTCGAACGCATCGTCGAGGCCCGGAAGGACCGGGCGCGCTTCAAGCGCAAAAAGGGCGCGGAAACGACGATGGAGCTGATCGTCGATGAGCCGGCCGCCGCGACGCGGCCCAGCCTCGATGCGCTTCTTACGCACCTGGACGACGTGTTCCATCCCCTGATGGAGAAAGCCCGCGCCAAGCGGGCAGACTCTTCCGCTCCGTCGTCGGATCAATCTGGCGGGCCGCCGCCCATCGAATCGGATGTCTCACCCGAGGATCAAGTCAAACTGGACGGTTTTCTGGCGACGTGCTTGCAGCCGCCGCCGCTCGCCGTCATGGCGCAGCCACTCACGGGGGGTATCGGTGCCGACGGCAAGCGCCCTCCTCCGCGCCGGGGCTTCGGCCCGCCGGTCTTCGTGGGCTTTGACTGCGAGTGGGAATATCAGGCCAAGGGCCGCAACGTGCTGCTCTCGGTCCAGTTCTATGTCGTCGGGCCGACGGGGCTACGCTACAGCAAGGTCATCAACCTCGTGGGCAAGGACGCCGTGCAGGATCGCCCGTCGCTGGCGGAGGCGCTGTACGACCTGCTCGATGAGGCCGAGATCGAATGCGTGTTCGACGAGTGGCCCGAGGAGGTTGTGCTGTGCGGCCATTTCACCCGGGCGGACATCTCGGTCTTCCGGGACTTCAAGCAGTTTCGCCACCAGCTCCAGGCGGTCAATGGCACCCTCGCGACGACGGCCCGCCCGGCCGAGGTGAAGCTGCCCCTCAAGGAGGAGCAGGCCGAGCGGCTCAAGCACCGTTACCGCTACGTGGTTGGGGATGACTTCAACCCGCGGGTGCTGTCGGTGCGGATCGTCGATTCGGCGCGGCTCGCGCCGCCGGGCACGCCCCTCGCGAAGCTCGGGGACTGGCTGGACGTGCCCAAGGTGATGCTGCCCCGAGGCTACCGCAAGTCCGAGATGCGGCGCCTCCAGCGGGAGCTGCCCGGCCTGTTCAAGGCCTACGGGCTGCGGGATGCCGAGATCGCCGTGCTGTATGTGCTGTGGGTGTTGTGGTTCTGCGACCGCTACCTGGGCATCAAGGGCTTGTCGGCGACGGCGAGCGGTCTGTCGGTGCGCCTCGTGCAGCTGTGCATGCGCCGTGACGGGGTCCATCCGGACGTGGCCCTGAACTTCGAGAAGGTACGGCGCTGGCGCTGGAATGAGGCCACCGGGCGTCCGACTTCCCAGACCCAGCGGGTACCGACGCGGGTGCGGCGCTGGTTCGAGGCCTTCTTCGCCGATGTGTATATGGGCGGGCGCAACGAGTGTTACTGGTTCGGTCCGACGCCGATGCCACAGCCGGGCTACCGGCTGTTCGACCACGATCTGGCGGCCTGCTACGTGGTGAGCCTCGCCGGGATCATGTGTCTCGACTATGAGCGGATCGAGATCACCCGCGACCCAGAACGCTTCCGGGGGCATGTGGCGGGCTACGCCGAGGTGGAGTTCCGGTTTCCGGAGGGGACCTTGTATCCGTGCCTCGCCGTGATGATGGAGAAGTACGGGCTGTGGTATCCCCTCTCCGGCGTGGCCCTGGCGACGGCACCGGAGATCGAGCTGGCGTTGGAGATGGGCGCGGAGATCACGATCCGCTTCGGGGTGGTGATTCCGTGGAAGGACCGCGCGGCGGTCTTCGCGGAGAGTGCCAAGCGTCTGCGACGGGAGAAGACCGGGAAGGACGCCGACACGAGCCTGTGGCTAGAAGCCGAGGGTGACGTCTTCGTGCCGGCAACGGAGATGCAGTTTCCGCCGGAGTCCCACGGCGATGTGGGCTACAGGCCCTTCGAGTCGGGCTCGATCTACACCCGCGCGATGCGGTTGAAGTTTGACAAGAAGTCCCTGCCCCACCAGTTCATGAAGCTCGTGGGCAATGGCGTTTATGGGAAAACCGGCCAGGGCTTCAAGGGCAAGCGGGCGCTGGACATGGAGGACCTGAAGTATCGCGCGATCGGCCCGTCCGGGATCTCGGAGCCGGCGGTCGCGGCGCTGGTATCTGGCTTCGCGCGGGCAGTGCTCGGCGAGATCCTGTGGAAGCTGCCGGCGGGGACGCTGGCGGTGTCGGCGACGACGGATGGCCTGCTGGTGGATTTGGAGAAGCTCGACCTCACCGGCACGATGTGCCGGCGTTTCCAGGCGCTGGTGGACCGGATCGCGCCGGGCACGGCGATGACGGAGTTGAAGCACCTGATCGGGCAGGCGGTCGCCGGCAAGACCCGCCTGCAGCTCACGGGGCTCGCGATCGACGGCCAGGAGCCGGTGGTGGCCAAGAGCGGCATCAAGGTGCCGCTCGAAAGCGCCGAGGGCGACGAGGAGAAGGAGCGCGCGCTGATGCGCCCGGAAAACCAGAACCGCTTCATGCTCGATCTCTTCGCCAACCGCCAGCCCGGGCAGGTCATCCAGCGCGCATCCCTGATGTCGCTGGGCGAGATGGTGCTCAATGACTGGGACCTGCAGACCATCGATACCCCGGTGCGGCTCAACATGGAGTACGACTTCAAGCGCCGTCCGGTCGATGCCCGCATGGTCCGGATCGAATCGCTCGGCATCGAGCATCTGGCCTTTGCGACCGTGCCCTGGGACAACGCGGCCGAGGGCGAGCTGGCCCGGATGCTGTTCGACCGCTGGCGCGAGGGGGAAAAGGACAAGGAAGGGACCTGGGTGCGTCCGGGCCATTGCCTCAAGACGATGGCGGACTGGGGCGACTGGCAGGCGTTCTACGGGCTCTACGCGGGCAACCACCTGCGACGGGCGCGCTTCCGGGCACTGCAGGCGGCGTCCAACGTGACGGTGAAGGCCGACGGGCAGAACGAGGGGCAACCGAAGCGCCTGCGCGGGCCTACGGGGCAGGTGTACGCGACGGCGAGGACCGGGATCCTCGGGACCGCGATCCGGACCTTCCTGACCGCTTATGTGCAGCGGGCTTGGGGGCTGGACGGCGCCGACCTGTCGCAGGCGAAGCTCGCCGCCTGGCTGACCGAAGCGGGCTACCCCGTGAAGGTGCATGACGTGAAGAACGTGGGGCGCTCGCAGCTGCATGAGCATGTGTCGCCGGCGACGGCGGAGGTGATGGCGTTCCTAGAGGTCGTGAAAGCGCGGTTTCCGGGGCTGGAGACGGAGCGGTTTTTGGTGCGGGGTAGCCGGTGATGGTGTCAGTGAGGAAGGGGGGGGGCGCGATCGCGGCCCCCCCTCTCTGCATTCTGGGTAGGGCGCGGTCCGCGTCCTCAAGCCATGCGCCCCAGCGAGCCCGGCACCATCACGAGTGCTGGGTGCAACGCTGGCGCGGGGATACCCTCTTTCAGGAGCAGCGGGAACCAGATACGCATCACGCAAGTTCTGCCACAAATTTTACTTGAAAGTTCTTTAGCATGATCTATTTTCAATTAAGAGAACTACAAATAGCTAGAGAGGATAAGACATGATTCTGAAAGTCTAGCAATCTAGGCAGGACGACCCTTCGGCAATTCCTGCCTTGGGCCTGATGGCCAGAATCGGTCAGCAATACGCCGGTCACCTGCCGTTCAGCCGAAAATTACGTTGAAGGACAACTTGTCGATTCGGTGAACTCACACTGCCGACCCAAAGCAGATGTTCGCGCCGGTCTTTTAATGACAAGTTATTATTTCTTACACTTTAACAAGGACGTCGTACACCTTCTAGCTTCGCGGCCTTAAAACCGACCAAGGAGATTTTTCAATGACAAGTGAAACAAAAGTCGTTTTGGCGATCCAACCCAGCGCCGATCAGTCCACGGTGGTCACGATAGAGGGTGCTATTGACAATATTCATGAGGATCCAAAGCGAATCCAACAGCTACTAGACCTGCTGCGTGTCCCCAAGGGCACTGAGGTCAAGGTGCTGACTACAGCCGCCACCTCTATCGTTCGGTAGCATGGCGATGGGTGAAGCCATTACGTATGGGTGGCTGCGCCCAGAGGTGCAGGTTACTTACGGCGATGCAGGTGACAGCATTCGCTTCGCGCACTGGGAAGTACGCTTGCCGAGGGGCGCACTCGCTGGGCGGACCCTACAGTCCGTCCTGACGCGAGAAAATCCGATCCAGTGTCCCCAAGATGACCCAGAACTTGCAGGTTTGCTTGCCCTGCTTGACGCACAGGGCTGCTTCCGCCGCGTTGGCGCTATGGAAGCATGCTCGATGCGCGAACTTAGACGTCGCTTTGACCGGCTGCGGTCCGTATGGTACGCCGCCTACTACGCGCACCCGCTTTGGGAACGTCTCCGTCGGGGCAAGGCCAGCCGCAACGAGTTGTTAGCCTGGGTCATTCACAATTACCACATTTCTCGGGTTGCTGGCGCTTCAGCCGCGCGCTGCGCGTCGCGGCCCTATACCCGCAACCTCCGGACGCAATTTCTCAAGGACACGTTTGACGAGTATTGGCACGTCGACTCCTTCTATTTTGTACGGCACCCTAGCCTCGCGATACACGACGAAGATGTTAAGCGCTACGTACCGCTACCAGGATCTCGAGCATTCGAATTGCATACAATGCAGGTCGCCGATCGAAATCCACTCGGACATCTGTTGATTGCCTACTTCCAAGAGTCGACTGCGGTCTTTATTGATGACTGCGTTTCATTTTACCGGGACGTGGAGCGCGCCTATAGCCTCAATGGATTCTTTGATACGTGGGTCGCGCACATGCGTCTTGATGTCGATCAGAGACACGCCGACAGCCTTTCCCAGTTGTTTGAAAACGATTTAATCGTCTCTGCGGATGAACAGCTTGCTGCGTTTAGATGCGCATACCTTGCATACAGTTATCTACTTGCGTCTCTTGACCAAGTACTGGAGCAGGCACGAACCGATGAGTTTCTAGACATTCGCGCTCCACATGATTTCGTCACCCGTAGACAGCCTATCCCAACCTCAACTCATGTGGATCGCTCAGGCAACCAAACCGCCGAATTGCAAGCTAGTGCGTTGCATGCATCACTCGCCTGTCTAGGTCGCACACTCGAACATGATGACGTAATGTCAATCGGAAGACTATGCCGAACACTTCACACCACACATACGGATGCATGGCTTGATTGCAAAGTAACGATTTGGAGCGAGGCACTTAGTCATCTTCTCCAGGAGCAGTCTGAAAGTCCGGCGAGCCTAGCCACCTTGCTGCGAGCGCTTGAACTGCGATTTCAAGAGCATGGACTGTCATACCTATCGAGCGACTCGCTTGATACCGTGGACAAAATCCTGATTCGCCACGGTGGCAGCAATAACGCCCTTTTGTCCCTGGCGGTATCGGAACGAATGGCAATTGAGTTTCTTGACCTTGCTCTCTGTGCTCCTCTTATTGATTCGGGGGCTTACTCACCATGAGTGGCAGCGTGCTCGGGTTCTCGTTGGTTGGTTGCTACCGTGTTCAGGGCTCACTGCGACCCGAACCCGGACGACTAGATGGTCGCTGGCTAACCTCCAAAAAGGGCGTACTCACCGAGATGAGTATGAATTCTGCAATTGAACGCCATAATCGCTGGCAAGGCCACATGCGCTGCTCGCTGCGTGCAGCAGACATTTGGCTGCGATCAGGGCAGTTCGAGACCAGACCCGACATCCTCTACAAGATGAGTCACTTCAGAGCCAGTGAAGGGACGCCGCCCATGCCGGCAAACATCGTTGATTTGACAAAGGCACTGCGTCTGTGGGAGCGCCGCCAGCCTGTCTACGCGGCGCTGTTTGGCTTTGAGGGTCTTGAAGCCGCGTTGCATCTGATTGGCAACGTCGATCAGGCTATCGTGAATGAATACTTTCTGCATGAAGCTGGGCACTGCATTGGATACTCAGTAGAAGAAAAGATTCGTGACAATTTTTTCACGCCCGGTGGAGAGCCTTCCCCCCTCTTGATAGCGCTTGAAGAATTGCGAGCCGATGCCCATGGCTTGCAATTAGCTTTGGAAGTTCTCGAACCAGCGGATGCCGTTGCGGTGTTTGTGTACTATCTCCTTCAGCGCTTCGGCGTTCATGTAGAAGGCCTGCATGAGACTGGTACGGCGCCTTACGGGCTTATTCCCTACCTGCTTTTCGACGCCCTTCAGGTCGCAGGCTTCTACTTACCACATGGGGCGTCCGCGCAGTGGCCAACACGAGAGGTTCTTCTTACCTGCATGCGGGACATTTCTACCATCATGGATGACGCAGTCACGGGACCTGAGTTGATGGCTGGATCGCCGGTCGCCGCAGCCTTTGCTGGAGGATCGTATTTGCGGCAACGATTACTGGAAGAACGACATACTGCGATGTTCCGTCAGATGGTGGATGGAGGGCTAGCGGAACTCCATCCCACACTGCCTACTCAATAAGCATTAGCCGCAGAGGCCGCCATTCGCCCCCCCAAAAAAAAGAAGCAAACCATCAGATCACTTAAGGCTGGACCTGGACGTTCGCTCGCTTGACTTGAAGGGGCAAAGCCGTACCAACCTATCGTTCGATAGTGAGCTACCTCGCATGGCCTCCGGGCTCCTATCGCGAGCCTCCTGGGCTGGCCGGGCAGGAGACGTTGTTCGAAATGGCTGTGACAAGCCCCGCCAGCGCAGTTTGCGGAATTGAAGGCTCTGACCTCTGCCGGATGAGGCCATCGACTACTCGGACATTCCGGCGAGCATTCCGGCCAAATGGCAGAAGGCGGAGGTAGACAAGTTCCACCGGCCGATCATGCAGCCCTTCGCCGGTTCATCGCGGGGGGTGAATCCTGCCATCTGGTGCATCGCTGGTCACGCGAAAGCGACTGCACACGTACCGTACGGCGCGCCCAAGCCCTTGGATATCCAGACCGCACACCCAATCCACGGCGAGGCTTCTCCGGACTGTTAATCCGTAGGTCCCTGGTTCGAGCCCAGGTCGAGGAGCCAAGACAAGCAAAAAGCCAATCCGCAAGGGTTGGCTTTTTGCTTTTGACCCGCCCCTCTTCACGGTGGTCCTTCCCCTCCGCCCGCCCCTATGGGCACCATCGCCAAATGCAATTGGTGAGCGTGGTGGCAAAACCTTAGAGTGTCTGTGACGGTCAACGATTGACCGGACTTACAACACGCCGAGGAGATCGCCATGTCCACCGAATCCAAATGCCCGTTCGCGGGAGATGTCCGCAAACACACCGTTGCGGGTGCCCCATCGAATGCCGACTGGTGGCCCAACCAGCTGAAGATCGGCATCCTCCACCAACATTCCGCCAAGTCCGACCCGATGGGCGCGGACTTCAACTACGCCGAAGCCTTCAAGCAGCTCGACCTGGACGCCCTCATCAAGGATCTCCACGCCCTGATGACCGACTCGCAGGATTGGTGGCCCGCCGACTTCGGCCACTACGGACCGCTCTTCGTGCGGATGGCCTGGCACAGCGCCGGCACCTACCGGGTCAGCGACGGTCGCGGCGGCGCGGGCACCGGCAACCAGCGCTTCGCACCCCTCAACAGCTGGCCCGACAACGTCAACCTCGACAAGGCACGCCGCCTGCTGTGGCCGATCAAGCAGAAGTACGGCCGCAACATCTCGTGGGCCGACCTGATGATCCTCACCGGCAATGTGGCCCTCGAATCCATGGGCTTCAAGACCTTCGGCTTCGCCGGCGGCCGCGAGGACATCTGGGAACCCGAAGAGGACGTCTATTGGGGCGCCGAGCGCAAGTGGCTCGACGACCAGCGCTACACCGGCGACCGCGACCTGGAGAACCCCCTCGCCGCGGTGCAGATGGGCCTCATCTACGTGAATCCGGAAGGCCCCAACGGCAACCCCGACCCGCTCGCCGCCGCCCGCGACATCCGCGAAACCTTCGCCCGCATGGCGATGGACGACGAAGAGACCGTGGCCCTCATCGCCGGTGGCCACACCTTCGGCAAGACCCACGGCGCCGGTGACGCCAGCCTCGTCGGCCCCGAACCCGAAGCCGCCGGAATCGAGCAGCAAGGCTTCGGCTGGGCCAGCACCTACGGCAGCGGCAAGGGCGGCGACACCATCAGCAGCGGGCTCGAAGTCACCTGGACGACCACCCCCACCCGCTGGAGCAACAACTTCTTCTCGAACCTCTTCGGCTTCGAATGGGAGCTCACAAAGAGCCCGGCCGGCGCCCACCAATGGAAGCCGAAGGAAGGCGCGGGCGCCGACACCGTGCCCGACGCCCACGACCCGACGAAACGCCACGCCCCGGCGATGCTCACCACCGACCTCGCCCTGCGCTTCGATCCGGCCTACGAGAAGATCTCCCGGCGCTTCCACGAGAACCCCGACCAGTTCGCCGACGCCTTCGCCCGCGCCTGGTTCAAGCTCACCCACCGGGACATGGGCCCCATCGCCCGCTACCTCGGCCCGCTGGTGCCTTCGGAGCCCCTGATCTGGCAGGATCCGATCCCCGCCGTCGATCACCCGCTGGTGGGCACCGACGACATCGCCGCCCTCAAGGCCCGGCTGCTCGCCTCCGGGCTGTCGATCTCCCAGCTGGTCACCACCGCCTGGGCCTCGGCCTCCACCTTCCGCGGCAGCGACAAGCGCGGCGGCGCCAACGGCGCACGCATCCGCCTCGCCCCGCAGAAGGACTGGGCGGTCAATCAGCCCGCCGAGCTGGCCCGGGTGCTCGCCACCCTCGAGGGCATCCAGACCGACTTCAACACCGCCCAGGGCGGCGGCAAGAAGATCTCGCTGGCCGACCTGATCGTGCTGGGCGGCAGCGCCGCCATCGAAGCCGCCGCAAAGAAAGCCGGCTTCGACGTGAGCGTGCCTTTCGCCCCCGGCCGGATGGACGCCTCGCAGGACCAGACCGACGTGGCCTCCTTCGCCGTGCTCGAGCCCGCCGCCGACGGCTTCCGCAACTACGTGCGCAAGGGCCTGGAAGGCGCCGCCGCCGAGCTGCTCATCGACAAGGCCCAGCTCCTCACCCTGACCGCCCCCGAGCTGACGGTGTTGATCGGCGGCCTGCGCGCCCTGGGCGCCAACTTCGAGCACTCGGCCCACGGCGTCTTCACCCACCGGCCCGAAACCCTGAGTAACGATTTCTTCGTGAATCTGCTCGACATGGGCACCCGCTGGCAGAAGTCCGCCACCACCGAAGGCGTGCTGGAAGGCCGCGACCGGACCACCGGCGAGCTCAAATGGACCGGCACCGTCGTCGATCTGGTGTTCGGCTCCAACGCGCAGCTGCGCGCCGTGGCCGAGGTATACGCCAGCGACGACGCGAAGGCGCGCTTCGTGCGTGACTTCGTGGCCGCCTGGACCAAGGTGATGAACCTCGACCGCTTCGACCTCGCCTGATTCTCGCGGGGTAAACGCAGAGGGGGCGCCCCGGCCGGGGCGCCCCCTCTTTTTCTTCTATCGCACAGCACCAGTGCGCCGCCAACCCGGATCACCAGTAAAAGCCGACCCCAATGCTGGTTTCGCTCGTCTTGTCGGACTCGTGGCGGATGCGGATGTCGCCCTGTTTTCCGATCGCGTAGCGCGCCTCGGCGCGAGCGACCCGGTAAGACGTCTGCAGCGCGTCAACCGGGACACGCTGCTCAACCCCAAGCCGCAGGCCGAATGCGCCTTGGGGGCGAAGCAGCAGATCGACCGACGCCCGCCCGAACGCCGCGCCCTGCTGGTGGCGATCCTGCTGCAGCGCGCCGCCCACATAGCCCGCCAGGAACACTCCTTCGGCAAGCCGGCGCCCGAACCCCAAGTCGCCCTGCAGCCGCGGCACGAGGCAGTCCCCACACCCAAGTCGAGCCTGATCGGCGCCGAACTTCAGCTTCCAGGCAAAACCGCGATCCCGCGGCAGGCCGCTCACCCCGGGCGCCGCGCTCTCGATGGACAGAAGATCGAGCCGGCGCAGGCGGACTTCCTGCGACCGGAACAGCAGCTGAATGTCTCCCATCGCCAGACTCGCGTTGGGGATGTGGCTGCTGTCCGAATCGAGCGGGTCGTAATAGGCCGGACGGAGCCGGAGCAACCCCCAGCCACCGCTGGCAGCGCCGATCTGCACCCAGCTCGGCGCGCGGCCCTCGTGGGGCGGCTCGGGAACATCAGCAAGGCCGGGCCGGCTACCCGGAGGCGTGGCGTAGCGCGTGGCCAGCGCCCGGGCATAGCGCGGATCGACGACACCCCGCGCCCGCTCGTTCGGATCGGCGATGAACTGGTAGTAGTCCATCAGGGCATCCAGCACGGCGTGGCGGGACGCCACCGGCAGCGCCGTGAAGGCGTCGCCGGTGAGCGCCTCGTCCTCGGCGACGATGGCCCCCAGCAGCGTCCGCTCGCCACCGTTCAGGCTGCGATAGCTCCGGTAGAAGCGCGTCTGGCGTGACGGCTGGTAGAGGGCCGCCCCCATGATCGCCTGCCCCTGGTAACGGGCCTCGGGGAGTTGCTGGAGCACCGACAGCGGCACTGTCCACGGCCTGTCGCGGGGGATCAGCTCCAGCCCCTCGACCACCTGGACGATCTCGGTCATGCGGAACGCGCAGTTCTCCCGGAAGAAGTAGTAGCGATAGCGCTTGTTGAGCACTTACCACGAATGGGCAACGATGAGATCGACCTGCTCCTGCGGCAGGGTCAGCCGGTATTCCCACAGGTCGCGCAGTTCGTTCTCGCCGTAATTGTTCTCGTGGAAGTAATAGCCGATCTCGCTGAAGCCCCCGTCGTAACCGCCAAGGACACCCTTGACGATGTAGCTCACGGGGTCATCGCCGGAGGTATCGATCGCGCCGTAATTGAGGGTCAGATCCTGCAGGTTCGAGCGGGCGGGATCGGACTCGAAATTGAGCTTGAGAAAGGTGTGCCCGTAATAGGACGCCGGGTTTCCGAGAAAGCCGTTGGCGAGCACGATGCTCACCGAGCGTACCGCCCCGTTGCGGGTCCAGGCGTCGAAGGTCGGGCACGGGCGCCGGGGGAAGGGCAGATCGCCCCCCAGCTGGCGGGAGAGCCACAGCCGCCGGGCGGGGAAGCGGCACTGGGGATGGGTGTCGCCCTCGGCGCCACCGTCGGCAGCCATCGCGGCGACCGTTGCGCGAAGCTCGGCTTCGGGGTTGGTCCGGCCTTCCGGGGAGAGGAAGAACGCATCGCTGAAGATGGCGCTGCGAAAACCGCTGGGCGACGCCGGATCGGGGACGTAATGCCCGAGACGCAGCCAGCCATCACGGCGGGCCAGGCTGGAAAGGTCTGAATCTACAGCCGCCCCGGCGGAGAGCGGGATCACGGCAAGCAGACAGGCACCGATGGCAAGAAGCCGGAAGTAGCGAAAGAAGGACACCGGAAGAAGATCGAGCGCAAAAAAAAACGCGCCGGCCGGAATGCCCGGCCGGCGCAGGGTGCTGGCGAAGCTTAGATCGTGCAGCGCTGGGCAGCGGCCGACTCGATCGCCTTGTAGAGGCTGGCGGCCTTTTCGAGGCGCGGCTGGCTGGCATAGCCCGGCGCGGCAACGGCTTCACCCATCGACTTGCGGGTGTCGCCGATCACGCTGGCGTGCACGGCGCCGTCGCACTCGAAGAGGTTGAGTGCGGTGGCCAGGTGCTCGCCCTGACCACGGGCGGTTTCCTCGGCGAGCTGCTCGTAGGTGTCGCGGATGAAGAGGGCGGCCTTCATCTGGCGCGCGTTACAGGTCTGCGGGCTGGCGGTGGCGGAGGTGATCGCGGTGATACCCAGATCCCAGATCACGTTGGACGTGAGGGCAGCCCAGTGCACATCCTTGAACAGGGCTGCACCGATGCCGCACTCGGTGTACGGATTGGGACCGCTACCGGCCGGGCCGAAGTTGACCTGGGCGTTTGCTGAAAAGGCCTGAATCGCAAGCAGGGCAAAGGCGATGGCTGTCTTTTTGATTTTCATACCATGAATCCTTACTGAGAAAAGAACGCGTACGTTCGATCCTGATTAAACACACAAGGCTGGTGAAAATATTCACCCGTGTTGATCCTATCATAGCCATGCTTGATCAACATATGACATACATCATGCGCAGCCCATCGAAAGCGCCGATGGGTATCAGTCAGAAACGCAGGCGTGCCCCACCACTGGATACCTCAGCGAAACTCGAACAACTCCCGATGAAAGCCCGCCGGCTTGAGCAGGCCGGCTGTGGTGAGGTGCTCGGCGAGGCTTTCGCCCCACGCGGCCGGGCCGCAGAACCATACGGTGCGGCTGGGCTTGAGGCAGGCGGCCACCTCGTCGGCGGGCAGCGGGCCGTGTAGCTGGGTGTGGCGGCGGTGCAGGCGCACCCCGGCGGCGGCGCACAGGGCCGGCAGGTCTGGCGGAAAGCCCGGCCGGGCATCCGCAGTGCTGTAGAAGAAATCCACCGGTGCCCGGGTGCCGCCCCGGGCGGCCAGCTCCTGCAGCCGGGCCAGGAAGGGGGTGATGCCGATGCCGCCGGCCACCCACACCTGACTGTCTTCGCCGTGGGCGGCGTCGAACGTGAAGCCCCCGTACGGCCCTTCGAGGCGGATCGTCTGGCCCACCGCCACCCGCCCGGGCAGGCTGCGGGTGTAGTCGCCCAGGGGCTTGATGGCGAGGGTGATGCGGCCGTCCGCCGGGTTCCAGGCGCTGGCCACGGTGAAGGGATGGGCGCCCTCGCCCGCCGGGCCGAAATCCGCCAGCACGCACTGGCCGGACTGATGGCCCGGCCACGTGCCCGCGGGGCGGCAGGCGATCTCCAGCACCCCGTCCGGGTGACAGGTGACGGCCTCGACCTTTGCCCCCATCCGCCGGCGCACGCCGATGCGCCCGGTGAGCGCCATCACCGCCGGCACCACGCCCAGGGTGGCCATGAAGGCGGTGAGCCAGCCCAGGGGCTGCAGCCAGTAGCCGGCCGGCATCAGCATCAGGCCGTGGAAGGCGCCGGCGATGAAGACCAGCGGAAACAGCCGGTGCACCCAGCGGAAGTAGCGGTACGGGATGCGCCTGAGCAGCGCGATCACCACCATCGCCAGCAGGATGTAGCCGGCCCATTCGCCCACGTCTTTGGCGATGTCGATCCAGAAATCCTCCGGCCCCTTGGGCGGACGCGGGCCCCGCGCCGGGCGGGTGATGAGCCCGGCCTTGGCGAGCTTCTTCGGCAGCCACTCGAGCATCCAGTGGGTAAGCACGATCGCCCCGGCGCCGATGCCCACGTGCTTGTGCAGGCGGTACAGGCGATCCAGCCCGCCGAAAAACTGCTCGACCCGCGGCAGGCGCGCAGCCAGCACCATGCCGGCGCTCATCCACCACAGGGCGAGCACGCCCGAGGCGGGGATGAGGGCATGGCGCCAGTCCCACGGCCCCTTGGCCGAGGCGATGACCTCCGGCATCACGAAGATGCCCCACAGCAGCAGCGGGATGGCGGCGAGGAGGACGAGCGGGCGTTTCATTTCAGCAACTCCGGCGAAAGGCAGTCCAGCCGGCCAAGGGTAAGGCCGGTGGGGAAGAAAGATTGTGTCGAGGATCAAGGGGGCTGCACCCTACACCGGGACGGACTTTCCGGGGTACGGGAATGGCACGTTCAAGCCCGGGATGAACCGGCTCCCCGCTGGGGGCGGCGTGTTTGTCCGGGACTTGAACCTGTCTGCCTCGGACTTGAACGGGTTCATGTCCGACTTGAACGGGTTCAGCGAAAACCTGAACTGGTTCGGCCCGGACTTGAACTCGTTCAACTGAAAGATGAACCGGTTCAAGTCCGGGCCGAACACGTTCAAGTCGACCTTGAAGCGGTTCAAGTTCAGGGTGAAGTTGTTCAAGTCAAAGATGAACTCGTTCAAGTCCGGGTTGAGCCGGTTCAAGTCCGGGTTGAACCCTGCCCACACCCGAAGATCCTGCAGGCAGTTTGGTCTGCGCCACCTGCTCCCCGCCCCCATCCGCGTCATCCACGGCAAGCACCATGGCGCGAATCGCCCCGATGCGGGCAGCGGGGGAGTGTCAGTAATTTTGTGTTCGAGGCGAATTTCGATTGATCCCGGCCATGGC